>Ga0255776_10000289_pt1 | contig 56659 bp, 52 predicted proteins | sample 071ome_19_FD_179974 | JGI IMG/M metagenome (GOLD analysis project Ga0255776, IMG submission 179974) | Coastal salt marsh microbial communities from the Groves Creek Marsh, Skidaway Island, Georgia - 071413AT metaG (version 2) | ecosystem: Environmental > Aquatic > Marine > Intertidal zone >...
CAACTATCTGGCGAAGGATGTCGAGCTTATTTCGATCCGAGCGAAGACCGAATCGAACAGGCAGTTGTTCCTAACCCAGAACGAGCGAGACTTCGTTCGGTGGTCTGGATGGCTGCTAATGCCTAGTCTTGTCGGTTTGTATGGCGTGTGGACCTGGTGGAGGAGGCGTTAAGAGATGAATCTTCGCTTTACTCTTCTCCTGATCACAGCGCTCGCTTACATCGCAATCGGCGTTACCTGGTTCTTAACGAACCCGGCGAGCGAACAACAAGAGATAGAACCACCTTTCTTTTACACGCTCGCCCCGGATGATCTCCGTCATATCGAGATCGACATTGGTGATGACAAGACTGCTTGGAGCCTAAGAGAAGGCACACGGCGCTGGTACTTCGACGAGATGGATGACATCCCAGCAGATTTGTTCCGATGGGGTGGTATTACTCAGCTTCTCGGTGGCCCGCGTACTCAGCGCGTCCTTTCACAAGAAATTGACGATGAAACTCTCTACGGGTTGGATGATCCATCCACTGTGATCACCGTCACTTTGCGTGACGACTCCCAGGTGAAGCTGATCCTGGGTGGCCTTACGCCAGACGGTGAAAACAACTATGCAAAGGTCGACGATTTTCCCCAGCTAGTTCTGGTTGACTCCACATGGGGAGGCGTTCTTCAACGCCTGGTCACAGAGCCACCTGTTCCAGAGTGGTACTACCAGCTTGAAGGAACCGTTCGAGAAATCATTCTGTTCGATAACAATGAAGTTCTCCGTGCTTACGGCTACGACCGTGGAAACGACATTTGGACGGTTTGTGACCTTCCACTTGAGACCGACCCTTGCACAGGTTCGGTAGCTGCAGACGGTGTCGCACTGCAAGCCGAAATCGACCACTTTGGTCAGCCTAAAATTAATGGTGCAATCGCCCTGAATCTTACCGATGACGAGGCGTTTGTACCCTACGGCACCACCGTTGAATCGCCTTACATTGCAGTTCGAATTGAAAATCCTGGATCCCAACCAGGTGTTACCGAAGTTACCCGCCTAACCATGACGTTCGGTGATCTGACACGTGAAGGTGACGCTCGCTACGCTGTGGCGAACGAGACTTCAGATGTGATCAGCATCGATGCCGAGTGGGCTGATCGAGTCCTTGATCTGTTCTACGGCGAAGTACTCGTTGACAACGGCTAACAACCAGAGTCAATTCAAAAAGCCCAGGAACACTCCTGGGCTTTTTTGTTGCGCTGATAATTTCTATGTTGTGAGGTTTCGGTACAGCTGAGGCAATCGCTTTGGCAGAAGACTAATGTCAGGAAGAACCTCGTATGAGAAGTCGTCCATCATTGTCTTCATGTAGTCATGACCAGCCTTGTCAACGGTCAGGCAGAAAGGCGTGATACCGAGGTTTTTAGCCTCAATTAGCGACTGCCGCGTGTCATGAACAGCGTATTCCTTCTCCACACCTTCTCTTGAGTAACCTCGGTCTTGGGGTCGGCCGTCGGAGATCAAGAACAAGAATCGAGATCGGGCATCCGACTCCGCTAGCTTTTGTGCGGTGTGTCGTATCGCCGGTCCCATTCGGGTTGCGTGTAGCGGGGCGATCCTGTCGATACGTCGTGGGACCATATCGCTGAATCGCTCATCGATATCTTTAATCGTGTAGAACTCAACGTTTTCCCGGCCATATCCCGAGAAACCGTAAATACCGTACATGTCACCAAGCGTTTCGAGAGAGTTGACGAGCAGAGTAATTCCCTCCTTCTCAACGTCCACGATGCGCTTGTAGGTACGTCGGAGACCTTCAGAACGGCGGGAGCGTAGCCAGACCATGTACTCAACTGGATCGTCAGGAGCCCCCCAATCGTCGGAAGGCTTCTTGGCCTCGTCAATGGCTTCTGCGGTAGACGCGGACAGGTCAAGCAGAAATGCGACGGCGACTGATCGCTCATCTTTGTTCCTACGCCAGTAAAGTTTCTCATCGGGTGAAACGCCGACCTTCAGGTCGATCACAGCCTCGAGGGTCGCGTCGAGATCGTGTTCTTCACCATCTTCTAGACGCTTTTGCTTCCTGTACATCTCAGGAATAACTAGCTCGAACTGCCTTTTGATTTGTGCAACCAGTGAGGCATTGTCGGAAAGTGTGTCCCGGTAAAAATTCGGTTCACCGTCGGCCATGACTTTTTCGTGGATCATGCACCAGTTCGGCTTGTATTCGTTTGCCCTGAAATCCCACTCAGGGTAGGTATAGGTGTCTGGTTCAGTAGCGACCAGCGGACCACCGTCTTCATCAACATGCTGTGATGGACCTGGCTCGAATTGATTGTTCTCAGGATCCCGTTTTTGAAGTTCCTTCATCAGGTTTTCGATCATTTCCGAAACCTGATCATCTGCTGCTTCTTCACCCTCGGCTTGCTCGATCTCCATTTCTGGAGCATTCTTCATCATCTCCTCGAGCTGTTCCTGAGTGATCGGTTCCATATCACCTGATTCAGTGAACTCCCCGTCTTCCATCATTTGCATTTGGGAAAGGAGCTGGGATAGCTCGGGTTTGAACTCACCACGGTAGTCAACGTCCTGAGGTGATGAGTAATCCTCTTCACCTTCGAACTCTGATTCCTGATCGTCTGCACCTTCCTCTTGATCACCAGTCTCATCACCATCTGGCGATGCCTGTCCGATCATTTGCTGAATCACTTCTTCAGGGTCAACAACATCGTCTTCTTCATCGGAAGAGTTCTGCTCTTCTTCCTCTGGTTCGAGTTGCTCGAAGTCTTCATCATCAAGTTCTTCGTTCTTTACGTCAGAAAGAATCGAGTAAGCCCTGATGGTCGCTTCTGCAGCATCTTCAACCATGGCTTCGGTTGTTGTGACTGTGCGAATGAGCCGACGCAATTTGCGGGCCTCTTCCTTGTAGTCTGAAGGAACAAGCATCTCGTCGATCTGTCCCAGGCTCACGCGAATCATGAACTCGACCATCGCTTCACGTGCTGGTAGATCGGTCACGTTGGGGCGTGTTTCTAGCGCACCAGCTTTTACAAGCTCGTACATCTTCACAACGCCGGGATAGAGTTCTTCCACGTACCCGTCAATGCGGGAGCTTTCGATCACGGTGAACGCGTCCAGGGCGAGTCTGCGATCTTGGAACAAATCAAAGAATCTGCTCATGTCGGTAAGGAACTCTGGTTTGTCTGGTTCCTCTACAGGCACTTGATCAGTAGATTCAGCCTCGGGGGGAGTTTCGTGGCCGAATATCACCACTTGCGGTTTCTGTTGCGCTGCCTTTCGCGCCTCTTCCTCCGCCTCTTTTGCCAGTTTGAGCTCAGTGGCGCCCGGTAGTCTTGGTCGGAGATCTTCGAAGAGGTTTGATGGAGCGTTGAAGTCGAACCTGAATGACCCGAACTCAATGTGTCCGACTTGGTGTGTCGCGATCACCTTGAAGAACCCGAAGTTCTCGTCCTTCGAGGTATACCGGTTGATCACTGACGGCATGTAGATCGTGGTTCCTTCCGTCGTCGGAAGTTCTCCTTGAAACCAACCGATGTTCTTATCGGCGAGCTGCTGAGCAGCCTGAACCTCGATCGAGTGACCAGTCAGCGCGAGGCTGTACATCAATAGTACGTCTTTTACACGGGCAAGTTCGATCGAGGACGAGAGAGAATCAAGCATTTCCTGGGAACTGATTGATTCCAGTCGAAAGTATGAAATTGCTGCTTCGTCGCTCTCGCGCGCAGTTCGAACACCTTCACCTTGCCACTCACCAAGCTGTTCAAATGTGACCCGTTCCAGCACGTCCGGAACTATCTTCAGGAATTCCGGTGCTGCGGGTGCGCTGACTGCGGCAATTCCATCGGTCATCTCAAGCAGACGATCACGAGATTCGGCGGGCACTCGGCTGACGGTGTTCGCGCCGTCTTTGAGCACGCCAGAGGCGTCGCTTACACCGGTTATTACCAGTCTGCGAGCAAGAGAGATCAACGGGGCGCGGTGCGAATTTCCCAATTCAACGAGCGAGGCTGTTGCGGCATCAAACAGCGCCGTTGTTTCCCGCCAGGACTTTTCAGCAACGACCTGTGCAAGTCCAATAAACCGATCGATGTCACCTGAAATTTTCGGGAATAGGTCAGTGGCTGCTGTAAGTGCGTCACCAGCTTGATCGTATGATCGACGTGAAAGGACTTCCAGAAACTCACCGAACTGACAGAACTCCTCAAACGACAGGTGTTCGAGAAGCGAAGGGGTGGCTTCAAATAGACGGCAGGACAGCGCAGAAGACTTCCATGTCCCACGGTAGAGAGACCGACAAACATTCGCCCAGTCATCGATGTACCGAGGGCGAAGTCTAAGCATCGCTTTAGGTGAAGATTTGAAAAAGGCGACCGCAAGCGACGGAGAATCTGCGCAAAGCGAAGTTCCGGTCTTTGCCCATTTCAGGAACTGTCCGGAAGGGAGTTGGCGTTGGACTGCAACAGAAGCATCGAAAAACTCTGAAGCGGCCTCCCAGGATCGCACTGTCTTACGGGCAATTTCTAACCCTTCGAGTGCCCACTGATCGCAAGTTTCGTCGGCGAGTCTTCCTGCGAGTTTCTCCAACGCCGCCTCGTACTTCTCAAGTACTGGAGCGGGAAACTCTTTCAACTCTTCGCGTGCCTGCTCAGTAACCGGGATTCCAGAACTCTCAGAGCCTGTCACTTTGTGTCCTTTTCAGTCACCGTTATGACGCTTCCATAACGACGTTCATTGTGTTCGTGATTATCCGGGCCGATGCTCCCCAGATAATCCTGTCTTCGTGGGCGAATGCGTTTAGTTTTCTCTCGCCCTCGTTCCTGATGACAGTGATCGAGCGCTTCGTAGATTCGTTCGCGAATACTTTCACCGGAACGTTGATGACTTCTTCTACCTCAGCTGCATCTGGGACAAAACTCACATCGTTGCCGATACGACCTGCAAATGGCCAGACTTCGAATCCTGTAGTTGTGTCCACCGGTTGAAGACCGCACCAGAAATCGAATTTCTCGGGACGCATCCCAAGTTCCTCGTGGGTTTCCCTGAGTGCGGCATCCAGTGGAGATTTATCGAAATCCTCGATGATTCCTCCCGGAAAAGCCCACTCCCCAGCATGCTTCTTCAGGTGGCTTGCCCTCTTGATCATCACCACGCAAGTTTCGCCAGCAACCTCTCTGAACAGCATCGTCACCGCCGCCGGAGAGCTTCCACTCTCCGACGAGTGATTTACCCCAGAATGAGCCCTGAGCGCAAACTCAAGGTGTTCAAGTGAGAGGTCGTGGGTCATTACGCAAATATCGAAGTAACGACCTCGTCAATGCTTCGCTGGACCTGCGGGTCGTCAGTGATACCCCAGGTAACCGATACCTGGCAGGCTCGGCGGTCTGACACGCCTTCCTTGATCAAGCGTCCGGCGTAGATCAACATTCGAGTGCTGGCACCCTCTTCCAGACCGTGCTCTCGCAGGTTCCTGATTTTGAGTCCAAGGCGTGCGAGTCGCTCAGCAGTGTTGGCGTCACAGCCTGACTCGTGCTGAATGATCTGGGCTTCACGTTCTTCTTCTGGGAAGTCGAACTCAATTGCAACAAATCGCTGACGAGTGCTGTGCTTCAGGTCCTTCATGGCGTTCTGGTAGCCAGGGTTATAGGAAACAACCAACAAGAAGCCTTCGGCAGCGTTGATGACTGTTCCTAGCTTGTCGATGGTCAGCGTGCGACGGTGGTCAGTCAGTGGGTGGATGATGACGGTTGTGTCTTTTCGAGCTTCGACTACTTCATCGAGATAGCAAATACCACCGGACTTCACTGCCCTGGTTAGCGGTCCATCAATCCAGCGAGTGCCGTTCGCATCGAGCAGGTATCGACCAACGAGGTCGCTCGCGGTCAGGTCTTCGTGACAGGCCACAGTGATGAGAGGAAGTTTTTCATCAGTACCGTTTTGCGATACCTGACCAGGATTCCTCGCAGCAACGCCTTCACTGAGACGCCATGCCATGTGCTCAACGAATCGAGTTTTACCTGTTCCGGTAGGACCTTTTAGCAGGACTGGGACGCGCTGCCGATACGCAGATTCAAAGATCTCGATTTCGTCGGAAGTAGGAACGTAAAACGGCTCCTCAGCAATGTAGAACTCTTCGATATCTCGCTGGTTGTATTCCTGTGTTGTCATTACTTCTCGCGCCCCGAGGGCATTTGATTATTTTCGAGAATGAATCTCGTCCGAAATTCAGCCTCGATTTACCGGAAGCGATTTCCACGCTTCATTGATTCTTGATCGCAACGCACCGATGTCACCGTCATTGTTAATCGTCAGACCAGCCAGTTCTGAGCGCTGTTCGTTCGACATTTGCGCCTGAATCCTCGATTCGACTTCATTGGGGGATAGTCCTGTGCGTTTTTGTACTCGAGCTATCGCGTTAGTCTTACTGACCTCAATGGTCCACACATCGTCAGCGATTTCGTCCCAACCCGATTCGAATAGTTTCGGGACTTCGAGCACAACCATTTTGGTGTTGCGATCCTCCTCATCTTTCAGTCGATTTTCAATCCAGAGTCGAGTCGCCGGCCAAACGATGCTTTCGAGCGCCTCTCGTGCAACATCGTCGTTGAAGATTCTGCTGCCGAGTTTAGTGCGATCCACCACCCCGGAATCGTCCAAAATTCCTGTCCCGAACAACGTCACCAACTGCTCGTACGCCTCAGTACCCGGCAAATACGACAAATGGGCGACCTTGTCGGCATCAATCACAACTGCACCAAGTTCGCGGAGAATGTTTCCAACTTCGGATTTTCCGGCACCGATTCCGCCGGTCAGACCGATGACAAACACGTGCGCTCCTAACGCAATTGCGACCAACCGGACAATATTACGCTCGCGCAGGCGCGTCCGCTGGGTTTTTTGAACGTAATTCGGAGAGGCCGATAGTAAACTTTTGTAATTGGACTCTTGATTCGACTAACGAACGATATTTTCCGCACGCTTTTCCCAGCTAAATGACTGATTCCCCGTACAGAGCTCTCCCATCGGTCGACGCTTTGTTGAACGATTCCGGTGTCAATGCGCTAATTGAAGAGTTCTCTCGCGAACATGTGGCAGAAGTCGCCCGCGAAGTAATAAGCGAAGCGCGTCTTTCGATAACCAATTCAGGTTTTGCGCCACGACCGGAAGACATTGCCCGACAGGTGGTTGACCGGGTGAACACCACATGGAGCGGTTGGCCGACCCCTGTCATCAATGCAACAGGGGTTGTAATCCATACAAACCTTGGCCGGGCACCTATGAGTGACGCGCTTGTCACCGCCGCACTCATATCATCGTCTAGCTATTCAGATCTCGAGTTCGATATCCAGAGCGGCAAACGGGGATCCAGAAACGCACATATTTCACGTTTGATCGCTCAAATTTCAGGAGCGGAGGCGGGCATTGCGGTAAACAACAACGCTTCTGGCGTGTTGTTGACTTTGGCGGCACTAGCTGGGGCGAATCCAGAACGAAACGAAGTTGTTATCTCACGTGGTGAAGCTGTAGAGATCGGCGGAGGATTCCGGATTCCAGACGTCATGCGCCAGTCAGGTGCGGTACTGGTTGAGGTCGGAACGACGAATCGGACTTACGCACGGGATTACGAAGATGCGATAACCCCGAGAACAGCAGCAATTCTTAAAGTTCACCCAAGCAACTTCACAGTCGAAGGGTTTACGCATACCGCTGAATTGAGCGAGCTTGCCGACGTCGCAAGACGAAACGGTGTCGCTCTGATAAATGACCTTGGATCAGGTTGCCTAGTTGACACCCGAAAGTACGGGCTCGAACACGAACCTACCGTGCAAGAATCGGCTACAAGTGGTGCGAACATAACTCTGTTTTCGGGAGACAAACTCCTCGGTGGGCCCCAGGCAGGTCTCATCGCAGGTGACGAAGACCTGGTAGCGAAGATTTCAAAACACCCGCTGGCAAGAGCAGTTCGAATTGACAAGCTAACCCTTGCTGCGATTGCGGAAACCCTGATCACATACATACGTGGTAATCACGAATCCAACATCCCGATTTGGGGCATGATTTCCTCCTCGGAATCCTCAATTGCAAACCGTGCGCAAAAGTGGAGAGATCAAATCGGCAGAGGTGAAGTTCAGAGAACGAGATCAGCCATTGGTGGAGGATCGTTGCCAGGTCAAACCATCCCATCAACATCTCTGATATTGATGCCCTCAAAGTCAGCAGATGATCTTGCTTCTGCGTTGAGGAACGCCCCGCAACACGTAATTGCACGCATCGAAGACGGTCAAGTAATCATTGATCCTCGAACGGTGCTGCCAGAGCAGGATGAACTCGTGTCTCAAGCTCTTGTTGCTCACAAGGAGTTAGTCTCAGAGTGAGTCCCAGGCGTAGGCGAAGACCAAGACCCAATTCCGAAATGGGATGGAGTGCAACCGTCACAGGGAGCTTCACCCCAGTAGAGATGGAAGTCGATCTGCACGGCATGCGTGTCCACGATGCGATTCCAACAATCGAAGAACACCTTCTCAAGTGCCACGATGCCCGGCTTCACATAGCCCGCTTTAACCACGGGCACGGGACAGGTGTGCTGAAACAAGTCACGCGAGAGACGCTGGCTGCTCACAAACTGGTGGCGCGCCACTACCCTGCTTCTTACGGTGATGGCGGTGACGGTGTCACTATTGCCGAGCTCGACTACGGTGGGCACCGCGCTTACAACCGGCGTGCCAACAATTCGATCGTACCCAAGGCACTCCCCCGCAAGTGATCGCTGGTTTGGTCTTAAGCACCGCTTGAGCGTAACCTGTCGGTAAGTTCACTCATGACTTTATTCGATCATCGTAGACAGGAACTCCAGGATCGGGTTGCCCCCCTGGCGACCCGCATGCGTCCACGCGTGTTGGACGAGTATGTCGGACAGAAGCACATTCTTAGTCCGGACAAGGTGCTACGTCGCGCTATCGCCGAAGATCGCTTGCCGTCGATGATCCTTTGGGGACCGCCGGGATCGGGCAAGACCACCCTGGCAAGGCTCGTTGCTGGCGAAACCAACTCCCATTTCGAACAACTTTCCGCGGTTACTTCGGGAGTGAAAGATGTTCGGGAGGTCATGGCAGCAGCTCGCGAACGGCTTGGGCAGACAGGTCGTCGAACAATCCTGTTTCTGGATGAAATACACCGATTTTCCAAATCTCAGCAAGATGCGCTTCTACCGCATGTTGAAGATGGCACGGTCACACTCATTGGTGCAACAACGGAAAACCCGTCGTTTGAAGTGATCTCTCCGCTTCTGTCTCGAACAAGGGTATACACGCTCGAACCTCTCAAAGATGAAGACATAGGCGAGATCATCAACCGTGCCATTTCCGACGATGACCATGGTCTTGGTAGAGACAAGGTCACGCTTTCGGAAGATGCCATGTCATTCCTGTTAAAGGTTGCTAACGGGGATGCACGATCGGCTCTCAATACGCTTGAACTTGCAGTCGAATCCACTGCCAGAAACGAAGACGGTTCGATCGATGTAACGATCGAAACTATGGAAGAGTCAGTGCAACGTCAGTCGAGGTACGACCGCCTCGGTGACATGCACTACGACACGATTTCAGCTTTTATTAAGTCAATTCGTGCGTCCGATCCTGACGCCGCTTTGTACTACCTCGCGAGAATGATCGACGCGGGCGAGGATCCTGTCTTCATTGCACGTCGACTGGTGATTTCTGCGGCCGAGGACATCGGGCTTGCGAATCCGAATGGCCTAGCTGTGGCAATGGCGGCTCAGCAGGCGGTGAGCTTTGTCGGGATGCCTGAAGGGAGGATTCCGTTGGCAGAAGCCACCATCTATCTTGCCTCTGCTCCTAAATCGAACTCGGCGTACAAAGCTATTGACAGGGCACTCGGTCTTGTTCGGGGATCACGAGATGCTGCCGTCCCGATGCACCTGCGCAACGCTCCCACGAGGTTGATGAAGAACCTCGGGTACGGAGAAGGCTACGAGTACACACACGACAAACCGGGGCACTTTGCTCCATCTGAGAACTTACCTGAAGAGCTAAAGGGAACAAGGTTTTACGAGCCGGGAGATCTTGGCTCAGAAAAAGCGATTAGAGACCGCCTACATGGATGGTGGGACGGTAAGTACTCGGAACCGGCTGACTAATCTCCGGACCGAACGGCACTCCAAATCGCGGGCACAGACATTCGTTGACCGTACAAAAGTAAGCCTGCTCGGAAGATTCTTGCGCTTAGCCATACAAGAACGACAGCCGATAGCGAAGTGGTAACGAATCCTAGCCACATATCGGTGTTGTGATTCGACCCACCCGACAACCTCATCATCACCGCCGTCGGTGATGTGAGAGGGAAGAAAGTCAAAACTCTCGCGAGTCCACCATCAGGACTCGCGAGCACCAGAGAAGACAACCAGACAGGAATTACCGCGGGCAATGTGACCAGCGCGGATATTTGACTTGCTTCTCGAACCGATGTCGAAATGGATCCAATAGAGGCCATCAGCGCGGCAAATACGAAATACCCGGCGAGATAATAAAGGAGAAGTACAGTCAGCAAGGTCGGGTCAAGACTCAAATCGGATAGGAAATCGAACTGACCGCTAATTCGAGGAACTGCGATTGCAGCTGATCCGACCCAAACCCCGACCTGGAGCAGACCGGCAGCACCGAGCCCCAGCACCTTACCCGTCATGATCGCCATCGGTGAAGTAGAGGTGATCAACATCTCGACCATGCGGTTCTCTTTTTCCTCGGCAACGCTCTGAAGCAAGGCTGCAGAGCCGACGAAAATAGAGATCATCAGCAAGAGAGCAAAAATAAATGGTGGTGCTGCTTCTGCAAATTGTTCACTAATGTCTCCACCCTTCTCAAACGATCCGTCTGAATCAACAGAGAAGCGTTAGATTCTGGCAGGATCAGCTAATCGAGCAAGTTCTTGATCGTTCAATGACTCGTCGGCAATCGCGATGCGCAACAAATTCCTGACCGCAAACTCCGCTGACTCATCCTCATTGAGCCCACTGCCCTGTCGATACCAATCGACTGATCCGTTTGCCAGGTAGTCAGCTTCGACGTGAAAGAGGTTTTTTATGCGGTTGTCGGAAATTGAGCCCAAACCGACTTCGACTGAATCGAATCTCTGTATCCCCGGAATCTCTCCGAGTGAGTAGGTGACACCGGAATCGTCGACGAGCCCGATTACTCCGGTGCGAGAGTCCCCATCACCCGAAACAGTATCAACGATAAATGGAACGACCAAAGTTGCGATTAGCAACAATACAGGTACACCGGAAGTAAAAATTCTCCAACCGATTCTCCTGGTCTGACGCCGAAACTCTTCTTCGAAGATGATTAGCGCATCACCGAACCTGTCGCGCATTGCTCACCTCTTCGATAAATATCTCATTTAGGGAAGGTTGAACCTGCTCGAATCTATCGAGGACTATTCCTTCACTCGAATAAGCATTGAGGATTGACTCCGGGGTCAGGGAATCGGACAAGCGGTACTCGACTCGACCTGCCTGTCCGGAAAAGATTTGATGTTCACTAAAAGAGTCAGGATGGGACGGGGCATCAACCAGGACTGCGTTTGCACCGCGAGATCGCTTGATGCTCGCCAGATCACCGAATAACAAAAGTCGGTTATCGGCAATAAGTGCAACGTTGTCGCACATTTCTTCGACGTCAGAGAGGACGTGTGTCGAGAAGATAACCGTAGCACCACGATTGCGTTCCGCAGCCAGCATTTCTTTCATTAGCTGTACGTTCAGCGGATCAAGTCCGGAGAATGGCTCATCGAGAATAATCAGTTCTGGTTCGTGCATCAGAGACGCGACGAACTGAACCAGTTGCGTCATGCCACGCGAAAGTCCTTCGACTTTTTTGTCCCGGTGCTCGAACAGGCCCACTCGGTGCAACAGTTCTAAACCTCGATCCACCGCATCCGTCTTGGTTATGCCTCTCAGTCGTCCAAGATAACGAAGGACAGATATGACCTTTTCCTTACGAAGGAGTCCGCGTTCTTCCGGGAGGTATCCAACGCGGTCGAGACGGGCTGACGATACGCTGTCGCCCAGTACGAATATCTCACCAGCATCAGGTTTGAGGATGTTCAACGACATGCGGATCGTGGTTGTCTTCCCTGATCCGTTAGGGCCAAGAAATCCGAACATGTCACCCTGTTCGACCTGAAACGACACGTCGTTCACAACGGTTTTTAATCCAAACCGTTTGGTGAGGCCTTTGATTTCAAGTGCCGGTGATGTCAAAGCATCTCCGTTGTCGATAATTCGAGATTGAAGATGAACGTTAGGCGATCGACTTCATGACGCGATCGAACGCAGAAATGGCGAACTCGTAGTCCTGTTTCGACACGCCGTAATGAGTCACGACTCGCAAGTCGGAGTCACCACCGTTGATGTAGACACCCTCTTCTTTCAATCGTGCGGCAATCTCATCGCCTTTATGTTCGGGAACACCAAACCGAATGATGTTGGTCTGAATGTGCTCGGGATCAACCTGGATGCCGCTCATCTCTGCCAGCCGTGAAGCAAAATGCCGTGCAGCGTCGTGGTCTTCCTGCATGCGGTCGATCATCGATTCGAGGGCAACAATCCCTGCAGCTGCAACGATTCCAACCTGCCGCATTCCTGAGCCAAGCATCTTCCGCCACCGGTCGGCTTCCTCAATGAAGTCTTTGGATCCGACTACAACCGAACCGATCGGGCACGAAAGTCCCTTGGACAGGCAGAAAGTTGCGGTGTCCACATTCTCGGTGAGTTTCGCGGCCGGAACACCCAGAGCAACGGCGGCATTGAACAGTCGTGCACCATCAAGGTGAACGTTGAGACCTTTTTCGTGACCTGCGTCCGCCATAGCCTTCATTTGGTCAGGCGACAATGCCCTTCCCGAGGAAGCGTTGTGCGTGTTCTCTATAGTCAACAGTCGCGTCGGCGGTTTGTGGTAGTCCCGGGGTTTTACCGCAGATTGAATAAGATCAGGCTCCAGGAATCCGAATTCGTCGGTCTTGATGGGATACAGCACCACGCTACCCAGCACCATTGTTCCACCAGCCTCAGAGTTCATGATGTGGCACTGGTCACCAACCAGCACTTCATCACCACGTTGTGCCTGTGCCAGGACAGACACAAGATTTCCCTGGGTGCCGGAAGATACGAATAATCCGGCTTCCTTACCGAGCATTTCCGCGGCTTTGTCTTGCAGCCGATTCACGGTCGGATCATCGCCGTATACGTCGTCACCAAGTTCGGCGTCATACATCGCTTGCCGCATCTCGGGACTTGGATGTGTGACCGTATCGCTTCTAAGATCAACTCGGATCATTTGAGAGAAAACTCCAACTGCGTTTCAAAACGCCCGTGAAAAATAATGCGCGCCGATTCTACCTGCGCCCTACGTCCCTTTGGACACCGTGAACGTATACTCGAATAGAACTTTTGAGTTGAACGAACGATTCGCACTGAGTAATTGATGACTAGCGACACCACCCAGGCAAGCAAGGCGAAGCTTCTCGACCCCATCCCGTGGATTGTGATGGCAATCGCGCTCGTGCTGGACCAACTCACGAAATGGGTGACGATTCAAACCCTCGAAGTCGGCGAATCTTGGCCTGCAACAGGTTTCTTCAGATTCACCCACGCATGGAACACAGGCACAGCTTTTTCTTTGTTCCAGGGTCAGAGTGACATCCTTACCTGGGTTTCACTCTTTGCAATCGCAATACTGGCGTGGATCTACAGGTCAATTGAGAATCCCCCGTGGATACTCCGAGTCGCATTCGGAATGCAGTTCGGTGGTGCTATCGGCAACATCGTTGACAGGTTCAGACTCGGTCACGTCACTGACTTTATCGATGTCGGTCCGTGGCCAATTTTCAACATCGCCGATTCATCGATCGTGGTTGGAATCGGTCTGATGATTTTCTACTTCTGGTTTATCGACGGTAAATCCGATTCCCCTGCGACAGTCGAAGCACAAGAACTGCGACCATCCACGGTCGCATCTGAACACGACTCAACCACCTCATCAAGCTATTCAGCCATGTTCATCGTCGTTGACGACAATGACTCGGGAATTCGCCTGGACGTTTTCGTTCATCGCCAACTCGGCGACGATGCTTCGCGTAACGACGCCCAGACAATGATCAAGTTAGGTCTCGTAAGCGTAGACGGCGCAAACGTCATGAAACCGAGCACTCGAGTCCCGGCAGGTAGCTCCATCGAAATCATTCAACAACAATCACCCGAGATTCCTACGCAGGCACTAACTCCACAGCCCATTGAGTTTGGCGTCGTTTATGAGGATGAACACCTGCTTGTGATAGACAAGCCGATTGGACTGCCAGTCCATCCTGGCGCTGGACGTAAAGACGGGACTTTGGTGAACGGTTTGATCCACAGGTGGCCAGAAATCTCGGACCTCGGGGAGAACGACAGACCAGGAATAGTCCACCGTCTCGACATGGACACCAGTGGGTTAATGGTCGTTGCCCGAACCGATATCGCGTTCGCGACGCTGCAACAACAAATCAAAAACCGGGAGGTAGGCAGGTCGTACACTGCATTGGTCCGAGGAATTCCTGAACCATCCAAAGGCGTTGTTGATGCCCCGATTGGTCGTGATCCAAATAACCGGCTCAAACAGGCGATTGTTGCAGACGGTCGTGAAGCCAGAACGCAGTACGAGGTGGTTGAAGAAATATCGACGTACGCCTTACTCAAGATAAAACTCGAAACAGGGCGCATGCACCAAATACGAGTTCACATGGCAGCGCTGGGAACGCCTGTTGTGGGCGACCAGACGTACGGCAAATCTTCAGACAACCTCGATCTGAATCGACAGTTTCTCCACGCCTCGAGATTGGAATTCGCCCACCCAATGACTAAACAGTCTCTGCAATTTTCCAGCCCTCTACCTCACGATCTTTCACAGGCACTTGAAAAAGCTCGCACATAAAAATCGCCACTGAAATTACTGGTCGACTCACAGATTCAGAATCGTTCCGCTGCTAAAGTTTTTGTATGAGTAATCCAACTTCTCCAGTCAGGGTGCGTTACGCACCAAGTCCAACCGGCATCCCGCATATCGGAAACATCAGAACAGCACTCTTTTGCTGGATCATGGCGCGCCAGACCGGCGGTCAGTTCATCGTTCGAATTGAAGACACCGACCGCACTCGCTATGACGCCGACGCAGAAAAAGCGATATTTGAATCTCTCAACTGGCTAGGACTCGACTGGGATGAAGGACCAGACAAAGGTGGACCACATGCCCCTTACACTCAGTCGGAGCGAAAGCAAACCTACATTGATGCAGCGAAAAAGCTGATCGAAAGTGGTCACGCCTACTACGACGACACCACACCGGAGCAACTTCACGCGCTTCGTGAGCGGCAACGAGCTGCAAAGCAGCCACCTCGGTACGACGGTCGAGGTCGACACCGGTCTCCCGAAGAAATCGAAGAGTCACGCAAAGCTGGATTGCCAATTACGGTCAGGTTGAAAGTCCCCGATCACGGTTCTGTTTCGTTTACCGATGCTGTCCGTGGCAAGGTCACATTTGATCTAAAAGAGATCGATGATTTCGTAATCCTCAAGTCGGACGAAATGCCGACCTACCACCTCGCCCACATCGTCGACGATCAGGCGATGGGTATTACCCACGTTGTTCGTGCTGAAGAGTGGATATCAAGTACACCGCGTCACCTCTTGATTCACGAAGCACTTGGTATCGAGCCACCCGAGTACATCCACGCCCCGCTAATCCTTGGTAAAGATCGTTCCAAGCTGAGCAAGCGGCATGGTGCAACTTCGGCACTTGAGTACCGAGACCAGGGATTTTTGGATGAAGCGGTATTCAACTTCATTTCACTTCTGGGTTGGTCGCCCGGCGATGATACTGAATTGATGAGTCGTTCCGAAATCATCGAACGATTCAGGGTTGATCGCGTTAGCGCCTCGCCGGCTATTTTCGACAGTGAAAAACTGGAATGGATGAATGGTGTTTACATTCGCAATCTAGACGAGGATTCTCTGGCAGAGAAAATCCTGCCATTCATGGAAAGACCAGCTTCAGAAGGTGGACTGCCGGATTCTGTTGAGCGCCCGGTAGATCGTGCGTATTTGAAACAACTCATCCCGTTGGTCCACGAACGATTGAAGCTTTTGACGGAAGGCACCGAGACACTCGATTTCTTCTTCAGCAATGAGATTAAACCAAGTGTTGAGGAGTTGCCCGGTCGAAAAATGGACGAGCAAATGACGGTGACAGCTCTCGAAGCAGCACTCGAACTTTGCAAGTCAGCCACCTCGTTCGAACCAGAGAGTCTTGAAGAGGAGTACCGCGCTCTAGCCGAGCGAATCGAAATGAAACCCGGCCAGGTTTTCTCTCCAATTCGAGTGGCAATAACTGGTAAGAAATTCGCGCCTCCGCTGTTCGACACTATGTCGGCAATCGGTCAGGAGCGGTGTACTACGCGACTTGAGCACGCGCTCGAACTCATGAAGGCGGCAGTGGCAAGTTAGTCCAATTCGGTTCTTGTCAGTTCAATATAAATTGACCTGAGCCAAGGTAAGTTCATATACTGGAACATAGCGCATTTGCGTTACGATACATTCCCGCTGTTTGTTCAGCGGACTAGCACGCATCAGGAATACCGTTGGTAGAACTAAGAATCAACGAAGGTGAGAGCTTCGAAGGCTTCCTCCGCCGCTTCACAAAGCGGGTACAGCAGGAGTCGATCATCTCCGAAGCACGACGACGTCAGCACTTCGAGTCGCCTAGCATCATCCGCAAGAAGACTGCGGCAGCAAAGCGCCGAAAGAGCATCAAGTCAACTCTCAAGAACATGTAGTTCTTGACCGCTTTGTCGGTCACCTAACCTGAAAATACCTCGGATCCGCCGAGGTGTTTTTATTTAACCCGCCTCATTAATCATCGGCGAAGATGCCTGAAAATATTTCTTCAAAATTTCAGTGATTTTCTACGTGGGACAGGCGACAATAGTCGGGTTGGTTTTCACAAGCTGTCTGCCGGAGACGCACCTTGAAATTTGGAATCGTTGTATTTCCCGGAACATGGAGCGAAAAAGACACGTTTCATGCGCTGTCACCTGTACTGGGGCAGGACGCCGAGTATGTGTGGCACGGTGAAACAGAACTTAGCGGCTTCGATGCAATAGTTCTCCCCGGAGGGTTTTCTTACGGCGACTACCTGCGCTCAGGAGCCATCGCCCGGTTTTCACCAGTAATGGACGCGGTAAAGATCTATGCGGATGCCGGTGGTCCGGTCATCGGCATTTGCAACGGCTTCCAGGTCCTCTGCGAGTCCGGACTTCTGCCCGGTGTGTTGATGCGAAACGACCACCTGGAGTTTAGGTGCATCTGGACCGATCTCCGAGTCGAAAACGATTCCACCAACTTCACTTCCCGCGCAAATGTCGGTGACACTCTGCACATTCCAATGTCGCACGGTGAAGGCAACTATCAGGCCGACGCAGCGACGATCGAACGACTAGAGGGCAATGGACAGGTTGTATTCCGATATGCCGATGCTTCTGGCAATGTGACCGATGAAATCAACCCCAACGGATCGATCAACAACATTGCGGGCATCATCAACGAACGTGGAAATGTTCTTGGGATGATGCCTCACCCTGAAAAAGCGTGCGAGGTTTTGATCGGTGGTGATGACGGGAATGTCATTTTCAGTTCGATGATCGACTCACTAGCGACCGCTACTGCATAAATACACGTTTAGTTATTCCGTTCAACGAGATCACTCCACATGCCAGTAACCCAGGAAACCCTCGACGAAATTGCCCTTAGCAGGTCTGAATACGAGGCGATTGTCGATCGACTAGGCCGCGATCCGGAACCATTGGAACTCGGACTTTTCGGGGCGTTGTGGTCCGAGCATTGCGGTTACAAGCACACGAAAGCACTACTTCGGACTCTGCCTTCTGCATCGGACCGGTTGTTGGTTGCCCCAGGAGCAGAAAATGCTGGTGTGATTGATCTCGGTGACGGTTTGGCGGTGGCGATGAAGATCGAGTCGCATAACCACCCATCAGCCGTTGAGCCTTTTGAGGGCGCTGCCACTGGAGTTGGCGGGATCATTCGAGACATCTTTGCCATGGGTGCCCGACCCATTGCCCTGCTCAACTCCCTGCGATTTGGTCAGCCACAAGACGCTCGTACGCGTTACCTGATCAACGGGGTGATCGGCGGTATTTCGTCGTACGGCAACTGCATCGGCATCCCCGACGTGGGTGGAGAAATCTTCTTCTCCGACAGCTACAAGGGCAATCCGCTGGTGAACGCTATGTGCGTTGGTCTCATTGAAGACGGGAAGATGGCAAGTGCATCAGCCAAGGAGCATGGCGATCTTCTCATGCTCGTTGGTGCAGACACAGGGCGTGATGGTATTCATGGTGCTTCTGGTCTTGCCTCTCGCACATTTGAAGAACAGGCAGAAATGCGCTCTGCGGTCCAGGTCGGCAATCCGTTCCTGGAAAAGGTGCTGATCGAAGCTTGCATTGAAGCACTGGATATTCCCGGAGTCGTAGGTTTGCAGGACTGCGGTGCTGCCGGAATTACGTCGGCAGCCATCGAAATGGCTGAGCGTTCTGGAATGGGACTTAAGATCGACATCGATGCTGTCCCTCGCCGCGAAGAAGGTATGACGCCATATGAAGTCATGCTCTCTGAGTCTCAAGAGCGAATGCTGCTAGCGGTCACACCTGGACACGAAGACAAAGTGTTCGAATTATTCGACCGGTGGGACCTCGACGCGTCGGTAATTGGCACATTCGAGTTCGGCGAGAACGTCAGGATTTTTCACGAAGGGTCAGAGGTAAGCTCGACGCCAGTAGTAACTCTCACTGACGCTCCTGAGTACACATTCTCTGCACCAAAACCTGATTGGCTTGCAGCACTGCAGGACAAGGACCTTTCTGAAGTTCCCCTGCCTTCAGAGTCCGCAGGAGAAGTCCTTCTACAGCTTCTATCAGCACCCAATATTGCATCGCGATTCCCGATTTACCGACAGTACGACTACCACGTCCAAATAAACACAGTGGTTGAGCCCGGTGGGGATGCAGCGGTTTTGCGACTCAAGGGTTCGAAACGTGGAATCGCTGTCTCGACAGACTGTAACGGCAGAATTTGCTACCTCGACCCTAGGGTAGGAACGATCATCGCTGTTGCTGAGGCTTGCCGAAACATTGCAGTCACTGGTGCTGAGCCGGTCGCACTTACCGACGGTCTTAACTTTGGTAACCCGGAGACGCCGGATGTTCAGTTCCAGCTCAACGAGTCGATTGCGGGCATGCGAGAAGCTGCGGACGCATTTGGCATCCCGATTGTTAGTGGGAACGCCAGCCTTTACAACGAGTCAGCTGGCACGGCGATATTCCCCACACCTATCATTGGTTCACTCGGCATCCTTGAAGATGTTGAGAAACACTCAACCGTCGGCTTCAAGAACGAGGGTGACGTGGTTGTCTTATTAGGAGCTGACGACTGGGACAGCGTGGAAGGTCTTGCTGGCAGTGAGTATCTGGATTTCAAACACGACACCATCGCTGGTCAGCCAACCATAGACATAAACCTCGAACTCAATGTGCAGTCTGTTTGCCGAGACGCAATTTCTAGCGAACTGCTTTCATCAGCTCACGACGTGTCGGACGGTGGATTAGCGATTGCAATCGCTGAAAGTGCAATTATCGGCGGAAAGGGAGCAAGCACCTCCCTTGATGTTGAGGGTCGCTGGGACGCTGCGTTGTTCGGTGAATCTCAGTCGCGAATCGTTGTCAGCCTACCGGAGGCCAACCTCAACGAACTCAGGCAGATGACTGAGTCGAAGAATGTACCAATGACAACTCTGGGTACTGTTGGGGGTGATGACCTGAACATCAACGGTGTAGTTCAGTTGCCACTGACTGAGATTGATGATGCCTGGAAAAACGGCTTCACCAGAGCGGTGTCTGACTAACCGTTGATTCCAACAATCGCATCCATTCAGGATTTAGCACCTGAGTTCGACGCGCTTCTCTTCGATTCATTCGGCGTGCTTGTGGACGGCGTTGATGCTCTTCCTGGCGCGCCTAAGTTGCTGAATCACCTTGATTTGATTGGTAAGACGTACTTCGTAGTTACCAACGATGCCTCGAAATCGATCAGGGCGCGTGTGGCCACGTTCCGTGAACAAGGTTTCGAGATTCCGTCCGAGAAGATCATCAACTCAGGTGGTTTACTCGTCCGCTATTTCGCTGAACACAAGTTAGATGGCAAACCCACACTCGTCCTCGGAACCGAAGATGCGGCCGACTACGTGCTACAAGCCGGTGGCGAAGTGATCGATCGAGCAAGTGCAACCGATCCAGACGTAGTTGTGCTCGGTCATAGCGGACCGCACGACTGGGAATCGACGCTTGGGCATCTGCTCGGTCTGATTAGCCGGAGATACCAGGATGGCAACCCGATCAACCTCGTGGTTCCAAATCCCGACTTCATATACCCAAACGGACCAGTTGAGTACGGCTTCGGTGCGGCAGCGTTTATCGATGTTTTAGAGCAAGCGTTATTTCGCTTGCATGGAGACCAGCCCGCTCTAAAAGCAGCGAAACTCGGAAAACCATTTCCAACGATATTTGAAGAGGCGATTGATCGTGCGGGGTCGAGCAACCTGTTGATGGTCGGCGACCAACTTGAAACAGATATTCTCGGTGCAAACAATATGGGTCTAAAAAGCGCGGTGGTAACCACCGGAATCAACCGCAGGACGCTCCCAGATCAGTTCGAAGATGTCGATAACGAGATGACTCCTGATTACTTGATCGAGTCTCTCGTATAAAATTGGTTAAGTTGAACTAATGAAACACGCGAGTGCTGCGCGCACTCGCTTTTGTTTGTGGTGAAGAATGCCTACCTACGTATACAAGTGTGATGAGAACGGACATGGGTTCGAGTTGACCCAGGGATTCAACGACGAACCAGGAGCGGAATGTCCGACATGCGGTAGCGCTTCTTCTCGCCAGATCACAGCTCCGACCGTCATCTACAAGGGCTCAGGTTTCTATACAACCGACTACGGATCAGGATCGAGTTCGACATCAACTCCGTCGAAGAGTTCATCTTCGAGTTCGGATTCATCCTCTGACGGTGGAAGCGACAGTTCGCCTTCTGGAACCGGCGATTCTGGTTCTTCTGGCGGCCACTCTCACTCGCACGGTGGTGGTCACTCTCACTCCCATGGTGCCGGCAGCCACACTCACTAATTTTTTCGATAAATGCGAACCGTTATCCAACGGGTAAATTCAGCCAGCGTTTCAGTCGATGGATCAGTCGTAGGCTCTATTGAACGCGGGCTCTGCCTTCTTGTCGGGATTACTCACGGCGACACCGCTGAAGATCTGAACTACATCGTCGACAAGACCGTCAACATGCGTATCTTTCCCGCGGAGGACGGTGATTCCGGCTTCGATCAGTCGCTTCTCGACATCAATGGCGAACTACTACTGATAAGCCAGTTCACGCTCTACGCATCGACGCGAAAAGGAAGAAGACCGGGATTCACCGATGCAGCTCGACCCGAACAAGCTGAACCGATGTTCAATGAGATCGTAGCCGAATTCAAACAGCACGGGATCAAGGTCGAAACCGGAGTATTCGGTGCGTCGATGAACGTACTGATTGAAAACGCCGGGCCGGTGACGATCACGCTTGATTCAGCAGACCGACTCACACCTAGACGAGGTTAGGATTTCTAATCCTGTCTACCTCGAGTAATCGAGAGAGATATCCAACGCTGGCGGAGAGTGTGTGAGTGCACCAATTGAAATGATGTCGACGCCAGCACGAGCGGCATCACGTACGGATTCGAGATTAATTCCGCCAGAGGCTTCCACCGTGCACTTCATCGCTATCTGATCAACGATTCGCCTCATTGTCTCAGCGTCCATGTTGTCGAGCATAACGATATCCGCACCTGCATCCGCGGCAGCCAGCGCAGCCTCTTCCGTCTCGACTTCTATCTCGATTTTGACCGTGTGAGGTGCCTTTGCTCTCGCCTGCTTGATGACCTGTGCGAGTGTGATGCCTTCTTCTTGCAACGCAGCGAGATGGTTGTCTTTTATTAGCACTCCGTCAGCAAGATTTAGACGATGATTTCTGCCACCACCGGTTGTCACCGCATACTTGTCCAGAAGGCGAAGCCCCGGAACGGTTTTTCGAGTATCTGTGATTGAGGCGGTCGTGCCTTCCACTGCATCTACATATTGGCGAGTCAGAGATGCGATCCCGCTCATTCGCTGCATGAAGTTCAAAGCAGTTCGCTCAGCAGTAAGAATCGAGCCCATCGAACCGGAGACGGTCGCTACCGCAGTCCCCGCTTCCACCGAGTCACCGTCGAGAAGTGTCCTGGAGAATTTCAGGTCAGGATCTACTCGTTTGAAGACAGCTTCAGCGACAGCGATACCAGATACGATGCCATCTTCCTTAACCACCAAAGATGCTGTAGCCAGTAGATGAGTTGGTATTAGCGAGTTGGTCGTTACGTCCGCGCTGGCAGCGTCTTCCGCAAGGGCAAGGTCTATCAGCTTGTCGAGTTCTGCAGGAGTTGGAAACATACTCGGTGCCCCTAGCCTGCGATTTCGAGCATTCTCTCTAGCGCGAGTGTGGCATTCTTTCGAGTCTCAGGCTCAACCTCGATTCGGTTGATAGCGAGACCTGCCATGATGCCTTCGAGAACCCATAGCACGTACGCCGGGTGAATTCGGTACATGGTCGCGCAAGGGCAAACGACTGGATCGAGACAGAATATTTCCTTATCAGGATTCTCAGCTGCCAATCTTCGGACCATGCTGATTTCAGTGCCAATGCCCCAGGATGTACCTGCTGGAGCATTAGCTACGGTTTCGAGAATGAACTCGGTGGAGCCGTACATGTCAGCGGCGGCTACCACATCCTGTGAGCACTCAGGGTGAACAATGATCGTTGTGTCACTGTTCTTCGCTCGTGCGTCTTCGATCTGCTGAACAGAGAAACGAGTGTGCACCGAGCAATGCCCTTGCCACAGAATTACCTTTGCAGACTTGATCTCGTCTTCGGTCAAACCGCCAAACGGCAGGAATGGATTCCACAGCACCATCTCGTCTTCGGAAATACCTTTAGCGAGAGCAGTATTGCGTCCAAGATGTTGGTCGGGGAGGAACAGGATCTTCTCTCCTCGCTCCAACGCCCAGTCGAACGCTTTGTCAGCGTTAGACGATGTACAGACGAGACCATTGTTCTTACCGCAATGAGCTTTGATCGCTGCGGCAGAGTTCATATAGGTGATCGGGATGACCAGGTCGGTAGATCCCAATACTGACTCGATATCGTCCCAGCAGTCTTGAACGTCCCGTGACTTTGCCATGTCAGCCATCGAGCAGCCTGCTGCCATGTTTGGAAGAATTACATTCTGATCTCGTGCGGTAAGAATGTCGGCTGTTTCTGCCATGAAGTGAACACCGCAGAAAACAATCCACTTGGCGTCTTTGGTCTCCGCAGCCATTTTCGACAGTTTGTATGAATCACCGGTGAAATCGGCGTACTGAATCACATCGTCACGCTGATAGTGATGTCCCAGTAGAACGACCTTCTCACCGAGTTCGTTACGTGCATATTCGATTCCCGCGGAAATTTCTTCCGGGGTCAGTTTCAAGTACCGAGTTGGGACTTTCTGCCAGCGAACGCCAGCTTTGAACTCTTCTTCAAGCGTTTTGGTCCGAAGATTTCCGTCGGTCTGACAGAAAGCAGACTGCTCAAGTTCGGTAATCGGAATTGTCGTCTGCTTGGTAAATGCAGTGGTCATGCGACCGGGACCTTCTCTGATTCAGTTTGGCTTACGCCTTGTTCAACAAGCTCGCCTTCCAGTGACCATGGCGAACTAGCGGTGATGTGCACGTTTACGGTTTCTCCAGCTTTTGGTGCCTCGGATACGTTTACGTTCGTTAAATAGATTAGTTTATCGCCTCGGTTACGCCCATGTAGCCTTCCACGCTTGTCACCTTCGACCAAAACATCGAAGATTTTGCCTTCCAAAGTTGCATTCTTGCGAGTCTGGATTTGCTGTTGAAGCTCGTCAACAGCAGCTAAACGTGCTTTCTTCACATCCATGGCAACGTCATCCGGCATTTTCCTCGATGCGAATGTCCCGTCGCGGTTCGAATAGGCAGCTACGTGGACTTTGTCGAACTCCACACGCTTAAGAATCTCAATCGAGTTTTCGAACTGAGTGTCAGTCTCACCGCAGAACCCAACAATCAGATCCGTGGTCAGATTTACGCCAGGGATCATCTCTTTAATCTGGTCAACTTTTTCTAGATATTGGCCGCTGGTGTACCCGCGCCTCATGTCGACCAGAATCTTGTCATCACCGGCCTGGAACGGCAGATTGATGTTCTCGCAAACTTTGGGAAGGTCACGAACCGCTTCGAGGATTCGCACCGACATATCATTGGGGTGTGAAGTCAGGAACCGAATTCGTTCAAGTCCTGAGATTTCATGAACCCTTTCGACCAGGTCAGCAAGGTCTATTCTTGGTCGAAGGTCGTGACCGAACGAGTCCACGTTTTGGCCCAGCAACGTGATGTCCTTCACACCTCGTTGAACCATCATTTCAGCTTCATGAACGATGTCCGTCACATCTCTGCTGGCTTCCCTACCTCTTCGATATGGGATGATGCAGAACGTGCAGAACTTATCGCATCCGTGGACGATCGGGATGAACGATGCAACGTGGGGGTTTTCTGGGATCGCTCCTGCCAGGCACCCTTCTGGATCGAGACCATGCTTCATACCTGCTAGTTCGAGAATGGGCTCGAATTGTTGAGGTCGCGCCCAAACATCCACGTGCGGAAAACGATGTTTGAGTTGAGATTGGTCGGGTCCAACCATGCACCCCATCACGGCGACGACGCGATCAGGTGATTCCTGCTTGATCTTTGCAAGGCGACCGAGCATTCCTGTTGCGGTGTCTTCTGCTGACTGTCGAACCACGCACGTGTTGAGTACTACAACGTCCGCGACGCCGGGATCATCCGAGGATTCGAATCCCATCTGGGTGAATCCGCTCGAGATCCGTTCAGAGTCGGATGTGTTCATCTGGCAACCAACGGTCCAGACGTGAAAACTAGGCAAATCTCAATACTCGGTAATCGACTCGGAATAATGGGGAGTCGAACGTACAAAAGTTAGTTAGAAGCAATGTTTAAGGATACTGATAATTCGCAGTTCACTCCAAACCGGTCAGTTTTAGTGTCAGTAGGCCAACATCATCAGTATTATTTGATTCGACTGATCGCATACGTCAGGCTTCCGGATCGCCAACTGAGAATTTCGTCAGGATCGTAAATTGAGTAGCACACCTGCCAGCTCTTCCAAGATTACCCGCGTCGGCATTATTGGCTGCGGTTCAATGGGATCCGAGCTCGCTATGGTCGCCGCAAAAGGTGAGGCAGGACCTGCCCAGGTAGTTGCTCTCTTCGACGTTTATGAGCCGGGACGGCAAAAGCTTGCGTCGTCGATCAAGGAAGTGAGCGGAACTGAACCGGCACAGTTTGATGACGTTGACGAAATGATCGAGAACAGCGTCTGCGACTTGATCGTAGAGTGTGCATCTCAACAGGCGGTATTCGCCACTGCTGAGCAGGTTTTAGGCTCCGGCGCTTCGATGTTGATCATGAGTTCAGGAGCGCTTCTTGATCCTGATTTCATGAGCAAGGTTGAAGTCGCTATCAAAAAGTCCGGTGCGTCCTTATACGTTCCATCCGGCGCAGTTGGTGGAATTGATGCTTTGCGGGCAGCAAATCATCTTCTGGAAGAAGTAACGATTACCTCGTCTAAGAAACCTGTTTCACTCACTGGCGCACCGGGTTTTGCAGATTGGGAAGACAAAGAAATCACTGAGCCAACGGTCATATTCGATGGCAATGCGGCCGAAGCGGTCGGGTTATTCCCGGCGAACGTGAACGTCGCGGCCACGGTTTCGCTCGCGGGGGTGGGTGCACAAAAAACCCGTGTGAAAGTGATCGCCGATCCTGACTCCCCAGGGAACGTTCATGAAATATCAGTGAAGAGTAAGGCAGGGAATTTCTCGTTCAAATTCGAGAACATGCCTTACGAAAACAACCCGAAAACCAGTTATCTGGCCGCACTGGCGGCAATAGAAACACTGCGAACGATCTGCAATAGCGGCTTGAGAATCGGGACTTAGGGTAAAAGTGAAATGGCGGAGGGTGCGGGATTCGAACCCGCGAGGGGGCTCAACACCCCCAACCCGCTTAGCAGGCGGGCGCACTAGGCCACTATGCGAACCCTCCGCGTGAAAAACCCTTGTGCGGTTTTTCCAATATAGCTACTCGTTGAACCGACATCAAAGGCGATAGCTGCGTATTTCGCTTCATCGTTTACTTAATCAGTCGTCTTTTCAGCAGGTACACAGCCGCAGGCCACATGATCGCGGTCGCGACTCCAAGGTAAACGAGAGACCACACGTGCGAAGCATTGAACTCGGCAAGTGCGAATCCCCGCGCAATGTGAACAGCTGAAGTCAACGGTAGCGCCCAGGCAAACGGCTCCACCCAATTCGGCAAAATCGAGATTGGGAAGAAAACACCAGCGAAGAAAAACATTGGTGATGCGACTAGTGTGAAAACCAACGTAAGGAACGTGGTGTGCGGCGCTACTGCCGAGAACAAAAAGCCAAGCGCCCCGAAAGCTATTCCCACCAGTATTGCCGGCAACAGGATTCCAACTGCAGCTAGTGGGTCAATCCAGCCAAAAGCGACTGCAAATGCTGCCGTAGCTATAGTTGTGAGCAACGCGCGGGTCACTGCCCAGAGAATGTCTCCGAGAGTGATCTCAGTGACGGTTATTGGTGTGGTCAGGATCGTTTCGTACACATCGTTGTCGATCCGGTTGTAGGCATTCCACGAAGTCTCAAACAACGCATGAAACATCGCATTGCCCATGATTATCCCAGGGGTGACGTACTGAGCGTAAGAAACAGCTTCGACTTCACCTACGAGCTTGCCGACACCAAATGCAATTGCGACCAGGACGATCAATGGTTCTATTACGACCCAAGTAAGCACAAACTTCCAGTAACGAACGAATGACACCGCGTGCCGGAACCAAAGTCCGGTGACACTGCGACGACGAACTCCTGGAGTTGGTATCGCAAGATTCATTATTCGTCCCTCAATTCTCGCCCAGTGATGGCGAGGAACACGTCTTCAAGGTTTCCTGGTCTAGTTGAGACTCTCACTCCTTCGATGTCCTTGACCCCGGATAAATCTGCTTTGACCCCGTTGAAACCGGTGACACTGACTAGTGCGCCCACTTCTCGGTATTGAATCGACCGCTCTTCCATGTAGTCACGGACTGCCCTGAGAGATGCGGGTTGCACTCTCATTTGGGTCACATCCCCTGATGCATGACGCTCAACCATTTCGTCTGGAGTGCCTTCATCGAGAATCAATCCGTGATCCATGATCGCCAGACGATCACAGAGAATCGCGGCTTCTTCCATGTAGTGTGTGGACAGCAGAACCGTAACTCCTGACTCTTTGAGAATTGCCAGTTCTTCCCACACCCGGTTCCGGCTTTGAGGATCCAATCCCGTTGTGGGTTCATCCATAACGATCACCGACGGACTACCCATCATCGAACGCGCGATAGCGAGTCTACGTTTCATTCCGCCTGAAAGCTCATACACATTGTCTTTCGACCGCTCTTTCAAACTGAAGAAATCGAGTACTTCGTGGGCACGTTCTTTGGATTCTTTGCGTGACAGACCGACCAGAAATCCGTGCAAAAACAAGTTCTGAAAAACGGTGAGACCGTTGTCGAGGCCATCATGCTGGGTCACAACGCCCATAATTTCCCGCACGCTGCGTCCATCAGAGACCACGTCGATTCCGCCAACATGTATATCTCCTCGGCTAGCCGGGGATAGACCAGCAAGCATGCGCATCGTCGTGGTTTTCCCTGCCCCGTTGGGACCGAGCAGTCCGTAGGTTTCGCCTGCTTTGACTGAAAACGAGATTCCCGCTACCGCGGTGAAATCGCCGAAATTTTTGCTGAGGTCCCTGATTTCGATCGCTGGGTGTGGGTCACTTGTGTTTTGCTGTTCGAGATTCAAATTCGATTTCCGTTTAGATATTTCGGGTGAGCAGCCTCATCAGCCAGGAGTTTCACCAATCCAGACTTCTCCGCCTTCGAAGAACTCCTTTTTCCAAATTGGAACAACTTCCTTCAAACGGTCGATGAAATACAACGATGCTTCATATGCGGGACGCCTGTGAGCTGATCCGACTGTCAGAATCATGCTCGTCTCGCCAATATCTACTCTTCCTGTGCGGTGACCGACAGCAACTTTTCCCAGATCCCATTTAGAGCGCATTTCGGCGATTATCTCCGCCATTTTGTTCTCAGCCATCGGTTGATAAGCCTCGTAGTCAAGATGCAAAACAGTGCGCCCCTGATTGTGATCACGAGTGTTGCCGTGGAATGTGACAACTGCACCGTCAACTCCAGTTGTCACAAAGTTATTCAGTGGTTCAGCATCAAGCGATTCAGCGGTCACGAAGACCCAGGTGTCTTCTGTTTTTATCTCTCCAGTTCCACCGCTTACAGGTGGTATCAGGGCCAACTCATCCCCAGGAGAAACCAGTTCAGCTTTATCCACGTACTCACCGTTCAGAGCGAACATCACGGATTCCCCCGGTTCTGGATCATTCGGAGCGTTTTTTTTCGCGGCAATCACCGCTTCAGCAACGGTCATTGCTTCGGAATGTTCAATCTCAACGGTTCCAGTCCCAGCCCGGTCTTTCAACGCAGCAAAAAACCGCACGGTAATGAGTTTTGAATCAGGCAATATTCTTCCTAAATTGAATTTCTCGGCGCTGACCTTGACCAAGCGTAATGAGAAGCATCGCGGATTTCAGTCACAATAACTAACTACGAGTGTCCAGTACCTCTTGTTTGGAGATACTTAGATGCAGACGACGATCAAACTTGATCTCTTTTGACACTGTAGGTTGAACGCAAATACAATTTTAGGTCGTTCTTATTGAAACTCGGCGAAGGTTCCGGGATTTTCAATCACTTTTTCCGCCGAATGTATCCGGCACGGAGATATTTACTTAATGGTTCGAATTCGTCTTCGACGCGCAGGGGGCAAGAAGCACCCCTTCTATCGAGTAGTTATAGCTGACCAGCGGGCAGCTCGAGATGGTTCATTCATCGAACAGGTTGGAACTTATGACCCGTTCCCGGACCCACCTGAAATCAAGCTTGATGAAGAAAAGATCACTCAGTGGATGAAGAACGGCGCTCAGCCTTCCGAATCGGTAGCTGATCTGCTGCGCTCCAAGGGTTTGTTGCCTAAGGCAGTGGCAAATGGCTGATCACGACGATTTCGTCGAAGAGTCCGACTCAGAAGAGTTTTCTGCAGTCGACTCGATGCGGGAGATGATCGATTACATTGCCCGCGCCCTGGCATCGAACCCAGATGCTGTGTCGGTGTCCGAAGAAATCGATGGCGACAGGGTGTTCCTGCACCTTTCCGTCGACGAACAGGACAAAGGCAAGGTCATTGGTCGCGACGGTCGCGTAGCGCAGTCAATGCGTTCTCTTCTACGAGTCGCTGCCGTCAAGGCTGACACGCGCGTTAGCCTCGAAATCGAGTAACGCCCACCAACTCCCAATATGACTGGTTCCGACGAGCCACAAGCTGGCGAGACTACCGAACTCATTCCCGTTGGTAGAGTCCGGCGCCCAACGGGAATCAAAGGTGCGGTACTCGTCGAGGTTTACACAGGTGAACCCGACCGGTTTGTTGATGTGGACTCGGTATTCCTTGATGACCGCGAATTTCGAATCGTAGATCGTGGACGTTCAGGAAACTCAGCCAAGCTAACTTTCGAAGGCATCAATTCCATCGAACGGGCTCAGGAGTTACGAGACAGGGAAGTCTCTGTGCCGGAAGACTCGCTTGGACCTGCCCCCGAAGGCGAGTACTACCACTACGAGCTCCTCGAAGCAGATGTGGTTGATACCAACGGTAATATTCTCGGCACGATCCACGAGATTATCCAAACTGGCAGCAATGATGTACTTGTCGTTCGAGCGTCCGTTTCGGGGAGCTCCAAACCAAAGGAAATTCTTATCCCGGTTATTGACGGGGTGTTGGTTGAGTTGGACCGTGATACCAACTCGTTAACCGTTGATCCTCCACCCGGTTTACTCGATTAGCTAAATATTCGTAAAATTGTCGAATTCGCCTACTGATTTCTAAGGATGGTTTCTAAGTATGTCTGGTCACTCTAAATGGAGCACGATCAAACACAAGAAAGGCGCCGCAGACGCCAAGCGTGGACAGCTCTTCACGAAGTTGTCCCGGGAAATCATGGTTGCGGCAAAAGAGGGTGACCCAAACCCTGAGATGAACTTCAGGCTTCGACTTGCGGTTGATAACGCCAAGTCGATGAACATGCCGAAGGACAACATCGACCGAGCTATCGCACGCGGTGCTGGCATCGGTGGTGAGGCTGTCATCCTTGAGCAGATCAGTTATGAAGCATACGGCCCAGGTGGCGCAGGAATCATCATTCAGGCGCTAACCGACAACAAAAACCGAACTGCTGCTGAAGTCCGAGCCAAGATCACCCGTGCCGGTGGGAATCTCGCTGGATCGGGCGCTGTTGCCTGGAATTTCGAGAACAAGGGATTGATCACCGTCGAAGTAAAAGATGGTGATGTAGACGACATCGCCCTGGAAATCGTAGATGCCGGTGCTGAAGATGTGGATGTTGACGACACCACCGTTGAAGTCACGGTTCCGTACGAAGACTTTGCCCAGGTGAAAGCATCTGTTGAGGCGCTGAATGGCATCGAGGTCACGCGAAGTGAACTCGCGTTGATCCCGACTTCAACCACCCAACTCACTGACAGTGAATCGATGCAAACACTGCGACTGCTCGATGCTCTTGAAGAAGTAGATGATGTATCGAAGGTGTTTTCCAACGCCGACTTCCCAGATGAAGTCCTCGAGAAGTACGCCGCAAGCTAGGGTTCACCACTCGCTCACGAATTCATATTCACGTGACGATTTGTGATTGAAACTAGACCTTTCTAAGGTCTAGTTTTTGTTTAACGAGTTGTCTAATTTGCGCACTCGGCTGGTTCTGGAAAGAAAGAGTTGCGATGACCTCTGCGATAAAAACAGAATCACTAACGAAGTATTACGGGGAGCACCTCGGGATTCAGAATCTAAACCTGGATATCAACGAAGGTGAAGTTTTTGGTCTTCTCGGTCCCAACGGAGCCGGTAAAACCACAACCATCCGAGTTTTCCTGGATTTCATTCGGCCAACTTCGGGAACAGCAACCGTATTGGGTCTCGATTCAGCAAGTGATTCTGTTGCTATACGAGACAGGGTTGGCTACCTTCCCGGCGATTTCATCACGTATGAACGTATGACAGGCGCGCAGCTCCTTGAGTATTTCGCCAGCATGCGCGGCAACGGGCTTGGGCGCGCCAAAGAACTAGCCGAGAGGTTTTCGTTGGATTTGGACCGGAAGATCGGTGAACTTTCACGAGGTAATCGACAAAAAGTGGGTCTCGTGCAGGCGTTCATGAGCTACCCGGAACTGCTCATTCTCGATGAACCAACGACTGGACTCGATCCGCTTCTTCAGCAGGAATTCCACTCACTCACTCAAGAGGAAGCCAGCGAAGGTAGAACAGTATTTATTTCGTCTCACGTTCTGTCAGAGGTTGAGGCTATTTGCGATCGAGTTGGCATCATCAGGGATGGTGAGTTAGTGACGGTCGAACAGATCGATGACTTGAAACAGCGTGCCCGCGCAATGGTCAAAATTGAGTTTGAGGACGCTATACAGCCGAACGACTTTGAAGCCGTTGACGGGGTGTCTGATGTGTCCGTGTCCGATCACACTTTGACTTGTTACGTGACTGGCAGTGTCGACTCGCTCATCAAAGCCGCCTCAAAACACACGGTCAATCGAATCGAATCTGCTCAGCCTGGATTGGAAGAAGTATTCCTCGCCTATTACAGCGACGAAGGAAACGTTCAGGAGGCATCGGATGCTTAGAAACGTTTTCCTGAAATCACTCAGAGACTCGCGTCGTTCGATCACCTACTACTCGATTGGCATGATAGCCACTGGGCTGTACGTAGCGATGCTGTACCCGACGATTCGCGACGCTTCGGGACTGACAGAGTTCATGGAGCAGATGCCCGAGGTAATGAGAAACCTGATCGGAGATCTTGAAACTCTCAATACTCCGGAGGGATTTCTGAATGTAGAAATATTTAGCTTCATGGCACCGTTGATTGCCGGCATATTCGCCATCATTGCTGGCACAGGGGCAATTGCAGGTGAAGAAGAAAAGGGAACTCTGGATCAACTGATGGCGAATCCTGTATCTCGTCAGCAAGTGATGATTCAAAAAATTGAAGCAATGCTGACGGGTTTGCTGGTCATCAACTTGGCCTTGGGGATAGGGCTAGTTGTTGGGGCAGTGCTGACGGATTTTGACCTTTCGATATCCGGGCTTGTCCAGGCATTGATCAGTTTGTACGCACTGACCGCAGCTCTTGGATTGATCGCTCTTGGAGTCGGTGCGTCCACTGGTCGAAAAGGTGTGGCCGCAGGGGTGGCTGCTGCCGTTGGTGTAGTAGGTTTTCTACTTGAGACATTTCTTTCGGTTGTGGAATTCCTAGAACCAACTAAGTTCGTCTCGGTTTTCTACTACTACAACAGCAACGGTGTGATAATTCATGGCCTGAATTATGTCCACCTTCTGGCATTGGTGATGGTAGGTGTCGTCGCAACCGTTGTAGGTCTCTGGAAATTTGAACGAAGAGACCTACAAAACTAAGACCGATTCGCGTACAACGATCGTAGAATTAACAGGTTGACCAAAGTTTATTTAGATCGGAATCGCTCGAACCATGTGTAGAACTACCGCTGCTCCCCTTATGGCAATGGTAGGGGTAGCTGGCACGGCAGCCGGAGTCGCGCTCGCAGTGGTTAGGGAGCGATGGGACCGAATGGCTGATGCCCGCGCCGCAGACGAGGCAGCGGATCAAGACCACAATGAAGAGCGAACCTCAGACTCAGAAGACTCTAAATAAGTAATTCCTGGAGTTCTTCGACGGAACTGACAGGCACCTTGCAGGCGTAGTTTTCGCACACGTATGCCGCAGGCTTGCCTTCAAGCATTCCCCTGCCCTGCAATAACGGTGAGGTTTCATCGGTTTCCGGCTCGCCGTAAGCGCCTGCAAACACCATATTCGGCTGGTAGTCGTGTCGGCTCGCGTTAACCAGCGCGTCAGTTTCGGAATCGTTCGCAGCCCCGATAACGACAACTTCGCGCATATCTGACGTCATAAGATCAACCGTTCCAAGCCAGGCTGCAACAGCAGTTGGCGCTTGCTCCATAAACGGAACCACTGCTCTTACAGATTCTGACGCAAGATCTTTAAATTCCTGGTTGTCGGTGAGAACGCCCAGTTTGTATAACGCAGAGGCAGCTACGGCACCGCCGGAAGGCACTGCATTGTCGAGCACATCTCGTGGGCGAACAATCAGTTTTGAATGCTCCATCGAAGTGTCATAGAAAACCTTCCAGTCGCGATCCCAGAACCGCTCAATCATGGCATCGGCAAGTTGCCGGGCATGCTTCAAATACTCCGAATCGAAGGTGGATTCATACAGAGAAACGAGAGCATCGACGAGATACGCGTGGTCATCCAGGTAACCCAGGATTCGTGCCTCGCCTTGGGAATCTCCAGTCGCTTTCCAAGTGTGTAGCAATCGTCCATTGTCGTCGCGAATCGAGTTGAGGAGGAGTGCAGCATTCTTTTTCGCGATCTCAACCCACTCACTGTTCTGGAAGACAGCCCCAGCTTCAGCAAACGCCTTCATCATCAGGGCGTTCCATGAAGTCAAAATCTTGTCGTCGATACCGGGTGCAACTCGTTCGCTACGTGCACTGAGCAGTGTGACTTTGATCCTCGCCAGGCGATCCAACAAGTCGGACTCAGAAATCTCCTTCTTGGCAGCAAATTCAATGGTTGTCGAAGGAACGTGCAGCACGTTCGAGCCTTCAAAGTTCCCTTCGTCAGTCACTCCCCAGTACTCGATAGCCAACTGTGCATCGTCTGAAGAAAGTATCAAGTTCAGTTCTTCGGGGCTCCAAACAAAGAACTTCCCTTCAACACCTTCCGAATCGGCGTCAGATGCCGAGTAGAAGCCGCCCGCCGAATGGGTCATCTCGCGGCGTACGTATTCAAGGGTCTCAGAGACAATGCGGGCGTAGTGCTTATTTTTGGTCGCCTGGTAGGCGTGCGTGTACAGCGATACCAGTTGGGCGTTGTCATACAGCATTTTCTCGAAGTGCGGTACAAGCCATGACTCATCGACCGAATACCGAGCGAAGCCCCCACCAACCTGATCGTAAATCCCACCGTTCGCCATGCCGTTCAACGTTTGCTCAACAATTTCGAGCATTTGTGAGCTTCCGGTACGCTTCCAATATCGGAGCATCAACTCATACATCATGGGTTGAGGGAACTTTGGTGCCCCCATGGTCCCACCGTTGACCGGATCGGCATTTCCAACGAGATGTGTGAATGCCCCGAAAATTAGCGACTCGTCAATTTCGGCATCCGATTTTTGGGGAGTTGCCTGTGATCTGATGGCGTCCACGATTTTCCCGGAGTTCTCTAGAAGCTCCGGGCGCTTGGTCATGTACGCCTCGGTAATTGCAGTTAGCACCCGGGGGAACCCTGCCATGTTTTGACGATCCTCAGGCGGAAAGTAAGTTCCTCCAAAGAATGGTTGACCATCTGGAGTGAGGAAAACAGTCAATGGCCACCCTCCCGAACCGGTCATCGCCTGAACCGCAGTCATGTAAATCGAATCGACGTCTGGGAGTTCCTCACGGTCAACTTTGATATTCACAAAGTTGTTGTTCATCATCGCCGCAATCGACTCATTTTCGAACGACTCATGAGCCATCACGTGACACCAGTGACACGACGAATAACCGATCGAGAGCAATATGGGTTTGTCGAGTAACTTAGCCGAAGCGAATGCGGCGTCGCCCCATGGATACCAATCCACAGGATTGTCTTTGTGCTGAAGAAGATAAGGGCTTGTTTCGTCGGATAGTCGGTTCGGCATTTTTCTGATGTTTACAAGTTTTGGATTCAAGAAATTTGATGCATTAATTCAGATTTCGATCACCCGGATTGTTACTCGCCAATTTCGAGAGTAGAAACTTCCTGGGTCGCAAGCTCGATCACACGAATGGCATGGTTATTCGTGTCGGCCACGTAGACCTTGCCTTCGAACACGGAAAGTCCTGATGGTTCGTTGAAGGACGCCTCAAAAGCGTGCCCGTCGTTCGCCCCAGTCTCTCCTGAGCCAGCCACGGTTCTCACCTGCAATGGTCCAATGGCAAGCGACTTGATCTTGTTGTTGTACGTATCGGCAACAAATATGTTGTCGCTGGCTACGTCAATCCCCTGCGGATGTTGCAAAAGAGCTTCTTTGCCAACTCCATCGTGGTCACCAAAATCGAAGAGGCCGGTCCCAACGAGGGTGACCACCCGTCCTTCATCGATTAATGCCGAAACGCGGACTGAACTCGTCTCTGAATCGACGAAAAACAGTGCATTGTTCGACATCTTCACACCTGTGGGCTGCGCTAGACGTGATGAGTCTAGAAGATCGTCCACGATGTCTTCCCCACCGTCTCCAGCAAAAGGGGCAATTTGCATCGACTCAAGATCGTACGACCACAGTTGGTGGAATCCAGCCATTGCCACATAGAGCGTATTTTCTTTGCGTGTAATGTCGTACGGAGAGTTCAAAGGGTGTTCTAACGCACTACCACCCGAATGGCGATACAACGACTGCTCACCGGTGCCTGCAATGGTCGTCGCGGTTCCCACTCCAGGATCGACATCGACGATGGTGTGCGTTCCAACATCTCCTACTAAGTAGTGACCATCGAAGATGCAAACGCCCTGGGGGTCGTCAAACAACGGCGAGTCGAAACTGCGGTCGGCGTAAACAGCAGGATCGGCGGTTGCCAACACCGACTCTTTACTACCGATGATCGAAAGGATCTTCCCTTCGAGATCGGTTACTACCAACCGGTGGTTGTTCGAATCACTGATGACGAGGTTTCGACGTTCTGGATCGACAGAAATCTTGCCCGGATAGTGAAGTACACCTGTCTGTTCGACTTTCCGTCCAAAGTTTGTACTACCTTTGACTAATGAACCATCTGACTCGAATTCTCCCAGCATCTTGGCGATGATTTGATCCAGCGTTTCGAGAGGGAACTCACCTTCATGCCGGCCGATGACGTTCCCAGACGGATCGATGAACATGAGTGTCGGCCACGCACGGGCTGCGTATGACTGCCAGATCTGGAATCGAGCATCGTTCACCACCGGGTGATCAATCTTGTAGCGATGAATTGCCTCCTCGACGTTTTTCCCTGATTTTTCAGCAGTGAACTTCGCGGAGTGCACTCCGATTACCGTCAACGAGTCAGAGTATTTCTGTTCCAGCTTCCGCAACTGCGGAAGTACGTGCATGCAGTTAATTCAGCAGTAGGTCCAAAAGTGGAGGATTACGAGCCGACCACGAAGATCGGAGAGGGACACATCAGCATCGGCGTTAAACCAATCAAGCCCAGAAGGAAAATCCGGAGCATGAATTGTCCCTTCATATCTGCTTGACAAAGTGCGCCCCCGAAAATGGTGTCGAAAAAACGTAACTCTTAACTAGTGTCCCAGATATTCGCTCAGTTATACGTCGCGAAGCCAATGACAGTTCGTCGCTGCAACGTATAAATTAATCGCATGCCTGAAACACATTCACGAAAGTATGTATCGCTGTGTTCCAACTGTGGGGTTATGCAGCGCGTCCAAAATGTTGTTTGTAGCGCCTGCGGTCACAACATCACTGATGGAGTCGCTGCCCTAGACAATTCGTGGTCAGGCGAGATTGAAACACCAAGATCAGAATCGACACAGTCAACTCCCGTATGTCAGGATCAAACCTCGACGGTCTGGGCGTCACAGTCGTCTATTAGGCAAAACAGAATTTGCGAGCGCTGTGATTCAGCAAACGAAATTTATGCTGATTTTTGTTCCAATTGTGGTCTGCCATTCCAACGCAAAGACATAGAACGTGTGCCAGGAGCGGCAATGCTCGGAACTGAGCCTGCTGGATTTTGGATTCGTTTCTTTGCCCTCATACTCGACAACGCACTAATCATTTCTGTCGGAGCCATCGTATGGCCATTGGTGTTTGGAGACACTTTTTGGACCAAGACCGAGACGAATATGGACGGATTCTCGTCGGTCAGATTCCGAATGGGTCCTGGCGAAAATGTTCAAGGAACTATTGTCTGGACCGCGTATTTCATCCTCCCCGTGTGGCTCGTTGGAGGAACTGTTGGGAAAAAATTACTCGGGATCACTATTGTTGATTCACGCGGGAACAAACCTCACATGTTCCGGGCAGTGCTTCGATACATCGGCTGGTACGTCTCTGGTCTTACCTTGTTCGTAGGATGCTTGATTGCAGCATTTCGAGCAGACAAAAGAGCATTGCATGACTTGATCGCTGGAACTTACGTCACACGCAAGTGATAGTTCAGCAGATTCAACATTACGCGTTGATTCTTGTAAGTGGTCTCATACCCGGCGTCTTCTGGTTGTGGTTTTTCGTTCGCGACCGTCGATACCGCCCCCGGCCGCGAAAGCTTCTGATCTTCACTTTCATCGCTGGCGGAATATCGGTAGCTCCCGCGGCGGGATTGGAAATATGGCTGTTAGGGGTCGAACCACAAGACTCTTTACGGTCATTTTCCACGTTTGCAACTGCCATGTTTTTTGTGGTTGGTCCCGTCGAAGAGTTCTGTAAATTCGCAGCTGTGCGGTTCGGTGTATTCCGCTCAACGTACTTCGACGAACCTCTCGACGGCCTGATTTACGCGACGGCAGCGAGCCTGGGCTTTGCCTCTATAGAAAACGTCATTTACGCGGTCCAACTTGGTCCTGAAGTGATGTTCGTTCGCGGTCCGTTGTCTACCGTCGCACATGTAGTGTTTGGCTCAATATGGGGCCTAGGACTAAGTCGTTCCGTGCATGGTTCCAGATCAAAGTGGCTAGTGCCGACACTACTTCTTGCAGCATTACTGCACGGTTTGTTCAATGCCTCTTTGTTCTATCCGCCTGGGATACTCGTGGCGATAGCCCTCACTGGTCTTGGCGTTTATTTACTCTCTCGTTGGTTGAACGAAGCGTCGGACAAGTCCGTATATAAACTCAAGCGAAACGTGCCGATCGTAAGTTGCAAAGCATGCGGGCACGATTATCGTCTGGGTCTACGATTTTGCGCGTATTGTGAGATCCGCAGTGAATTCGGCTACTCGAACATCCGCTGTTCAAACTGCCAATTAAACAACCAGCCTTCAGCGAGCTATTGTGCCTCCTGCGGGGACTACTTCGTCTCGACTACCTCGTGACCAGGATGTTGGTTCTTATTCGCCTACGAATACTGGTTGGGTCCACGCTCGGGTGCCACGTGACGAGTACACCGTTGCTCGGACATAACCATCCAATCTCGACGGTCGGTACGATGGTGAATTGCTCGTTGACTCGTGCAGCAAACGACCGTTCATACCCGTGAAGAGGGTCGTGTACTTTGCCTGGATACCGTCTTTGGGACTGGTCTCCGGGTCGATGTCGATTTTGATTTCTCGTTCGTTCGACGCCATGTCACCGATGTTCACACCGGTTGATGCGTAAAACTCACCATCAGACATAGCTTCAAAAATATCTTGTTGCGCGAGGTTGGCAGCCTTGACCTGAATCCAGCCTCTGCCAGGATTTGAACGGTTTGCGTTGAACTCACCTGTGTAGTGGTGAGCATCGTCAACGGCGATTCCCCACACTCGACGACCGTTGCTCAACAGGCGATCCCAGATTCCGTCGGTGCTTGCTCGTCCACCACCACCGGCGTTGTGTGTTTCCGGATGACCGTTGAACACTTCCATGAACTTGTAGCCCTCGACTTGAAGCATCGCGCCATCGTCGAACGCCCACCGGAAATTTGGATGGTTGATAGATGCCATTCCACCAGCGGCAATGATTCCTTCAACGTTCTCCCGCATGGCGGTAACGATGTCGGTGGATTCTGAAGCTTCGACCAGTTCGTTTACACCGTATCCGTTCACGTGGACCGGACCATCGGTGTTGCGAGAAGTGACTTCTTCACCTCTTACAAGCAGTGGCCACTTTGCTTGTTCAGCGTCGGTGCCTTCAAGAATGGTGAGGTGGTTGTGGTCCGACAGGCATAACCAGTCATAACCGTTCTCGTGGTACCACTCCGCGACGTGTTCTGGAGATTCGTCGCCGTCACTGTTGGTCGTGTGGGTGTGGAGGTTGCCTTTTAGCCATCGCTTTGTGCTCATGAGCCGATATTACAGATCATTCTTGGGTCAACAGGTCGAATTACGATTGACATTGCGACAACTCGACTAGAGACTCCCGCCTAACAGCAAACAACCCCCAGATAGGAGAGCCAAAAGTGGCGAAGCGAAAAGTATTAATGACAGGTGCAAGCGGATACATTGCGTCACTCATGCTCCCTACGATGCGAGACTACTTCGACCTGGTGCTAGCTGATGTCACTGACCGTGATCGAGAGGGGAACGTTGTCGAAGGAGTTCAAATTGCTGACTTCATCGACACCGACCGGTCAAAATACGCACATCTATTCGAAGGCGTAGATGCGGTGATTCATCTCGCTTTCAAGCCACACACTCCACGTGGTACGGAGGCGGTTACACCGATCATCGACAGGTTTCCAAATGAACATGAAAACGTTCAAATGGCGAACAATATTTATCGCTCTGCCTACGATGCCGGGGTTAGACGAATCGCAGTCGCGAGCTCGAACCACGCAGCCGACTGGTATGAGCACTACCTGATCCATCAACGAAAGATGGACATGGTTCGACCAACAGATTTTCCTGTTTCCGACAACTTTTACGGTTGGGCGAAGGCAGCATACGAGCTGCTTTCCTATCCTTACGCATGCGGGATTTTCGGACGCAAACTCGAAACAGTGATGCTCCGAATAGGATTCACACGGCCGATAGTCGCTAGCGATTACACATCAAAAGATTCGATGTCTGAGCAAACCAGTGGCGGTCTTGAGGAGTTCAAGAGAAATCTTGGGGCATTCATTAGCCCAAGAGACATTACCCAGCTCTTCACCAAAGCCGTCGAAGCTCCGAATATCGAGAACGAACACGGTGTTCCGTTCGTCGTCGCTTACGGGTGCAGTGATAATACGCGCCGCTTCTGGTCGCTCGAAACCGCCAGAAAGTACCTCGACTACCAGCCGCAGGACGACACTGAAGTTCTGTACGCCAAAGAAGTCGCCGATCTCATAACCGGTGAAGGCAAGAATGTCCGAGGCGGAAAAGTCGGTATTTAGATTCTCGACTTAGTAGAACGAGAACCTTTGGCGAAGCATCTTTTCTTCGCCAATCTTCGCGACGATCTGGTCGTGAACGTCTCGGTCCCATTCCCCGATAAAGCTAACCGCTGTACCACGTCGCCCCATTCGAGCAGTACGTCCAATTCTGTGGATATATTCCTCGATGTTCTCGGGCATGTCGTAGTTGATCACATGGGAGATGGTTGGAATGTCGATTCCTCGAGCTGCCAGGTTTGTCGCAACGAGAATTCTCAAACTTCCATCCCGGAAAGCTTTCATCACGCGGTTTCGCTCAGATTGCGACATTCCTCCGTGGATGCCTTTGATTGCGAATCCCTCGCGTGACAACCCTCTGGAAAGTCGATCAACGCCTACCTGCATTTTTCTGAATATCAGGATTTGGGAACCGTCATCAATGTTTTCCAACACCTCGACAATACCGTCAGGTTTATCCTGCTCGGCGACGTCGTAGAAGATCTGATCAACCTCATCAACTGTCTCAAGACCCTTGGTATCGGAAACCAGCTGAATCCAGCGTGGATCGTCCAAATATCTGCGGATCAATCCCCGAATGAAGCCTGGAATCGTGGCTGAGAACAACGCCGTCTGGCGGGTTGAAGGCGTGCGACGAAGGATGTACTCCATGTCGTCGGCGAACCCGATATCGAGCATTTCGTCAGCTTCGTCGAGAACAGCGAATCGAATGTAATTTAGGTCGAGCACTCGTCGGTTCATCAGGTCTTTGATTCGCCCTGGAGTACCTACAACGATAGGTGTGCCGTTTTCGAGAGCTCGGATTTGCTTCGCAATGGGTTCACCGCCGTAAACGGCTGTGACCTCTACCCCTTTGAGGGATCCAATCGCAGAGAGTTCTCGAGTTACCTGCTGCGCGAGTTCTCGTGTTGGGACGAGGACCAATCCTTGAACATCGAGCGAATCTGCTTCAACGAGTTCACACATTGGTATCCCAAAGGAAGCAGTTTTTCCTGATCCGGTTACCGCCTGGGCAACGACATCACGCTTCTGGAGTGTCCACGGAATAGATGCTTCTTGAATTTCTGACGGACTTTCATAGCCCATTTCCAAGAGTGAAGCGACTATCGATTTGCTGAGTTCCAGACCACCCCAAACCTGGGTGCCTTGCAGTTCTGCAGGAGTACTCTTTCGGCTTACCGGTCGACGTTCTTCTGAACGTCTGCGTATTGGCTTGCCACGGACAGGGGTCTTACTCTCTGGATTGCGTCGAGGTCGACGTTCTCGTCGTTCCGCTGAACGCGGTTCCTGCTCAGATCGATTCGAAGTTCGTCGTCGACGCGGTCGCTCGTCCGTTTCGGGTTGCCGGCGCTTTCCTTCGCCTCTGCGCTTTGAATCTTGAGATTTCTCGCTATTGGAGCGACGTTTGTGAGGACGGTCTTGTGATTGATTTTGACGGTCGGAAGTTTTCTTGCGCCGTCGTTGGTTCGCTGCTGGTTTCTTCGGTCGGGAAGGTTTTTCTAATTCGGAATTTTCGGAACGATCGTTTTCGGTAGAAACCAGACGCTTTATGCGTTGAAAGATACCCAGTGTTGGGGATTCCTGTTCTTGATTCGAGGTGCTTATATATTTTTTGTCACTACCAGTTTACGGGTTAGTTTGGAAATTGCCTGCTAAGTTCTTGTCCGATTGAGCTTTTGGTAAAACTCGTCCAAACGTAAACAGGTAAGTTTTCCTCGATTTCCTGTAGCTTCGCTGGATGCGAATTACTTCACCAATTTCTTCCTCTAACCCCTCAAAATATTCCTCACCATCAATACTGTTATTCGCCGGCCTGAGTGCTTCGGTCATCGTGTCCATTCTTTTGACTGTCTTCAATGTCCCGCAGTACGCTCAGTTGGTACCGGTATTGCTAGCAAGTATCGTCGGGATATTTGCGTTTAGAACACTGCGATCCAGCTTCAGGCTTCAATCTGAAGAATTACTCGAGTTCCAAAAGGATCGCCAGCTGAATTTGAGTTCACAAAGAGTGTTGGATGCAGTTCGATCTGTTTCAAGCACCTCGATATCTAACGCTGACGAGGTACTCGCAAACGGAATACGCACTGTTTCCGGGTTGCAGGCTGCAATCACATTTCGTCTGTTTCCATCCGACGGGGTGTTTTCAGCTTCGGGATGGAGTGCAGATAAAGATATGGCACGGGTTCGTCAGGAATTCGAGGCGTTGGATATCGACACCCCAGGCATACAGAGCGTTAAACAAGGTTCTGCTCTTGTTCTCTCCGGGCTCTCGACAGAGTATTCCGACCTTCCTTCCTGGGCTGAAGACCACGGATTTACAACCGGTCTTGTAGCGCCGATCGTCCAAGGTCTGAACACGCAGGGATTCGTGTACGCATTTTCGAATCGAGCGGAACTGCCAAGTCTTGCTGAAATTGAACAAGTCGAACTATTTCTGGGGCTGTACTCAAAGCTTGGTCTCGCAAGCGATGGAGTCCGTTCGTCAGCAAGAAATATTAGACTCGCATCTGAAGCAAAACACACTCCGTATGTTGAGGAACCGGCACGAGTGCATATTGATGGGCTTGCGCTGGATCCGGCGCTGGGTCGTCTGACAATCGAAGACCACGACATTGCTTTGTCCCCTATAGAAGCACAGCTGGTTGGCGTTCTTGCTTCATCGGCAGGAAAACCGGTATCAGCCGATACGCTCTTGGAGCAGTGCTGGGACGGAAAATCGGGAGCGTCAGACAACTCTGTCGACGTTGCAATTTTCAGACTGCGGAAAAAGTTGAGCAAGGCACCCGCTGGAAAAAGCCTTATCAAAACCGTCCGAGGAGCCGGGTATATGCTCCTGCCTCCACGGGCAAGTGGCGAATCTCCCGTAGTTGCCGATTAAAGCATCAGAGGGTGACACCGAGGCGTTGGCATCACCCTCCGATACGATCCGGAAATACCGGATTCAGATCTAGATCGCTGGCTGCAATTCCGGGATGCGACTTCCATCTCGCTCACCTGTGTTGAACAGGTCTTCCACTGCGGTCCTTGGCCGATCCACACCAAAGTTGCTGAAGTGAGGTGCAGTTACAACGGCATCTTCGACTTTGTTCAGCAGGACGGTTACTTCGATATTCGAGCCAAGCGACTGATCGTGCTCGACTGAAATGCCAACGTCCCCGTGAACAGTGACCCACTCGTGGAGCGTCGACAGGGTTTCTGCGACCTGCCCGAAAGACATTGCGATTCCGCCACGTACCAGCAAAGTGGCTGAGTCAGCTTCCGAAAGTTGGGTACCGTTTGACACGGCGCTGATGACTGCGTCACGACCGGCATGAACCGAGCTACCTATCCCCGAAACAACTTCAGAAGTGGACGAGAATCTCTGCCAGGTCTGATTTACCTGCGAGAGAGCGTTGGTTCGGTCGAACAATCGATCAAAGCCTTCAATCGAGTTTTCGATTTCTACCGCGATCTGAGTCATCACCTCACGCACGGTTCCAGCAAGGTTGACGACAGACGGTTGATTCGCAGGCACTCCTACTGTGACCGTAGACGATCGCATAAGCTCGGAAAGCGCTGTGTCGGCTGAATGTCGGCGGAATCGACCTTCGAAACCAAAAGGCATAATCGGAAACGAAACACACACAGCGTTTGTGGCTCGAATCGTGTCCGCAATAAGTGGAGCGATTCGGGCGCCGGTGTCTCGCCCCATTCCACAAACCAGGTAGACAACGTCGGCGTCGGTAACAAAATCACGCACGTTTGATTCGTACTCGAAGTACCAATCGTCTAACCATGAAGCTGACTTGAGAAACGTTGCCTTGCCATGGGTCGAGAAATCTTGCTCGATGTCACCCGTCCCTGGCTCAACGATCAGGCTGCTGAAACGAGTGCTGTCGTTCGAGTCGATTAGCTCAGCGATGCGGTTTGCGGGCGAGCCAACCGCGATGATTTTTGTGGTTGTCGGACGAGCAATGGTGGAAATGTTGCGCTGTGTCATTTGTGTCTCCGATTTGGTCGATAACCACGACATTAGCACAACCGTTCTAATCAAATAAACACATTTAGAACAAGATTTCGGAACACCTGTGCGAATTCACTCGCTAACAGGTAGGGTGACAACAATCTTTGAGTTCCAAGCCAGTCTATCTACATTTGGATGCCCCGCAGATTTAAACCGCTTTACTCAAAATATGACCAGCCCGACGCTCACACTCCCTGACGACTCACCTGCTTTTACAAATTTCAAAAACGGCAATGAAACGGAACTCACGTACGAGCTGAAGTGGGCGGCATGGCGTTGGTTATGGGAAGAAGTCGGTTGTAGATCGATAGGCTTTGAAGTTCGGTTGGAAGGTCCGTTCGGTCGGATCGCTGATGTGGTTGGGCTGGGGCCAGGTAGTTTCGTTTACCTGATTGAGGTCAAGTCATCTCGGAGCGACGCTAAACGTGATGACAACAACGAGCGTTCGGTAAAGCGTCTTCAAGAGAAGAAATCTGACATTGAATCAAGCGTCGAGCTTGCACGCGCAATAAACGTCCAAACCGAAACAAGCTCTCGACCAGCAGATGATCTTATTCGCAGCGAAGAAAAGCTAACACGTGTCGAAAAGCGACTGGAGACAATCTCGACCAAGTTCAACGACCCCGCGTATTTGCGGTGTGCCGACTACCACTACCTGGTCACTCAAGACCGACTTCTAAGAACTACGGAAATACCGGATCAGTGGGGGCTATTAAACGAACGCGGCGAGGTCATCGTCGAAGCTCCGAAGAAACAAGTCAAACGAGTGACATCACACGTGCTGCGTGCGATTGCACGCGCAAACACGCGTGACCTCATGAAGGCTGTTGGCGTAAAGGTCGAACGCCGAGAACGGAGCGGCTAGAGAATTGTTCGAAGTCGCTCAATCGCTTCTTTCAGGTTTTCCTGAGAGTTAGCGAACGAAATTCGAATGTAGCCATCACCGTACTCACCAAAAGCGGTACCTGCGAGCAGCGCTACACCAGCCTCATTGAGAGCTTTGTCAGCGAATTCTCTTGAAGACATGCCGGTGCCCCGGATGTTCGGGAATGCGTAGAACGCCCCCTTAGGGGTTGGACACGTGATTCCTGGCAAAGAGTTCAGCCCTTCAACAACGAGGTCTCGACGCTTGGTGAACTCTTTCATCATTTCGCCAACAGAATCCTGAGGGCCTTCGAGGGCTGCAATAGCCGCCATTTGACTGAATACCGATGTGCAGGAAACACTGTTGGTCATCAACCGGGTCACAGACTCGACGAGGAAATCAGGGAAGACTCCGTATCCAAGTCTCCAGCCAGTCATGGCGTACGACTTAGAGAAGCCGTCAAGAATTACTGTACGTTCCCGCATTCCGGGGAACTTGGTGATCGAAACGTGTTCCTGATCACCGTAGTACATGTCCTTGTAAATTTCGTCAGCCAGAACAACAAGATCGTTCTCGACTGCCATCTTGGCGATCTCTTCGAGGTCGGACTCTGGAATAACGCTGCCGCACGGGTTGTTCGGTGAGTTGACGATGAGCAGCTTAGTTCGAGGCGTGATCAGCGATCGCAGCTTGTCGATGTCGGCGTTGTAACCAGTTTCCTCTTTCAACTGCATTGGTACGGCCTTGCCGCCCATGTAGTTGATCATCGACTCGTAGATCGGGAATCCAGGATTCGGGTAGATCGCCTCAACGCCCTCTTCGACGAGGGCCATGATCGTGAAATACATGACGGGTTTTCCACCCGGGGTAACAATCACGTTGTCAGGAGAAACGTCGTAACCCTGTCGTTCTGACTGGTGTTTGGCGATCGCTTCACGCAGTTCCAATTGTCCGGCGGACGCACCGTAATGGGTAAAGCCATCGTCCAGCGCTTGCTTGGCGGCATCACGAATGTGTTCAGGGGTGTCGAAATCTGGTTCACCAATTTCGAGGTGAACGATTGATCGACCCTGACGCTCCAATTCTTTAGCTTTGGCGAGGGTTTCGAACGCTGTTTCGGTACCCAGGTTTGCCTGTCGTGATGCGAGTTGAATCAAAGCGTGACCCTATCTAAATAACATTGTGCGCCAGCACTCGAAATAGCAGCAATTACCGCCCGGAGGTCAGCATTCCTCGTGGATTCGAGCAACAAGGTAAAAATTCTCTGCCCAAGCTGGATGCGTGTCAACAATCCAGAGAGTAATCTCTGGTTCACCGAAAAGTAATTTTCCACCACCTATTTACCAACCCATTCCCCGACCAAAACATGACAAACACACGAACCAACCAAATGAAAGCACTCATCAAAGCCGGAAAACCCGCTTTCGGGGTGTCTGTGCAGTTCCCTTCCGCGGAAGTCGTGGAGATGATCGGCGAGTTGGGTTTCGACTGGGTGATGCTGGATGCTGAGCACGGATCGATCACGCCTGACAACATCGGACCAATGATCCTTGCTGCTGAGGTTCGGGGTGTGACACCAATTGTTCGCCCTGAAAAGAACGATCCTTCCGTCATCAATAAGTACCTCGACCGGGGAGCCATGGGCGTTCAGGTGCCACACGTGAACTCAGCTGAGGAAGCTCAGGTGGTCGTTGATGCGTGTTTGTTCTACCCGAGCGGAAAACGTGGTTTGGGTGGCGGTCGCATGGCCGATTTCGGCTGGGGTGTTCCAACTTCCCAGTATGTCGAGGACGCGAACAACGAAATGCTGGTTTGCGTTCAGATCGAAGACGTCGAGGCGGTTGAAAACCTCGATGAGATTCTTGCAGTGCCGAACATTGATGTTTTCTTTATCGGTCCAACTGACCTCGCGCAGTCGATGGGTCACCCGGGCGACAACTCGCACCCTGACGTACAGAAGGTCGTGAATGAAACCTTCGATCGAATTCATGCGGCAGGTTTCGCCTCAGGCACACCAAGCGCAGCCGAGCAGGCAAAGAAAAATACCGAAGCTGGAATTCTGTACCACTACACCCACATTCCCACGTTCATGAGCAGCTATGGCGATCACTTCATGAAAACCGTAGGTCGTAAATCCTAGATTCCAATGAGCATGGATTACGCAGCGTGGGCGAGCTGGTACGACATTTTTTACGCGGCAGCCGATCCTGGTGACATCGATTTTTACCACGGGTTGTGCGAGGCCTCAGGCGGTCCAGTTCTTGAGATTGGCGTCGGGACCGGACGGATCGCGTTGCCCCTCGCTAAAAAAGGCCTGGATATTGTCGGTATCGATCTCAACAAACCGATGCTTGAAGTTGCTGAGCGAAAAGCCAGGGAAGTTGCGCCACTCGCCGGCAGCTTGAGGTTGATCGAAGCAGACATGCGGGATTTTCAGCTGGATCAGAAATTTCCGGTTGTAACCATTCCTGCCCGGACCTTGTTGCTTGCGACAACCGAAGCTGACCAGGAAACGACTCTGTGTAACGCCGCACGTCATTTGGAAAAGGACGGAACACTTGCGTTCAACCTTTTCTATCCGGATCCAGAAATGTTGGCTGATGATCCCGACGAAGAGTTTCTACTCGAAGTCGTCGAAAAGCCCGATGGTGGTCGCTATGTGCTGACAGCCAGAAATCATTTCGACACCGAGTCACAGATTAATAACGGCGTACAAATCGCTGAAGAATTGGACGAGAAAGGTGACGCGATCACCCGTGAAGAATTAGCTGTGGTTGTTCGTTACCTATACCCGGAACAAGTGATCGAACTATGCGATCGAGTGGGGTTGTCGGTAATCGAAATGTGGGGTGATTTCGAAGGAACTCCGATTTCAGAGGATTCCGACGAAATTGTGGTTATCGCCCGACACGCCGAAAGCGTCGAAGAAATTTCCGTCGACTAAAAACCGGCCGTCTTATCGCAAATATTCATAAGCGGTTCTCCATCTGCGAATTTCTTTAGATTGGCTTTGAACGTCTGACGGCGCATTTCGTAAAGCTCTGGCGTAAGTGCAGACGAATGAGGTGTCAGAATCACGTTCGGCACGGTCCACAATCTCGAGTCTTCAGGAAGCGGCTCCACCGCTGTGGCGTCGAGCGCAGCACCCGCGATCTGGCCCGAGTCCAGTGCATCACACAACGCTTCTTCATCAACGATTTCACCTCGGGAAATGACGATCACGTAGCTGCCTTTGGGCATCAGACTTAAACGTCGGGCATCGATGGTTCCGCGAGTCGTGTCCAGGACCGGAGCTGCAATCACAAGGAAATTTGAGATCTTGCATAGATCGTCAAGTCGATCCAAATCCCAGCATTCTTTGATCGACCCCGGCAGTTCACTCGGTGCTGGATCAATCGCATAGATCGTTGTCCCGAACGCGGCTGCACGTTCGGCAACTGCCCGTCCGATAGCCCCCAAACCGAAAATGCCGACAGTAGTGCCCGTAATTTCGGTGATTCGAGAGTTGTACTTCTCGGTGTCCCAGTATTTATTGCGCCGATCTTCAAATGCTTCTTGAAAGCGGTGCGTCAACCCGACCATTGCACCGATAACGTGGTCGCCCATTGATGTCACATGTGTTCCGGGAGCGTTTGTGATCGGAACATCCGAGTCGACAATATTTTGATAGGCAACGATCTTGTCGATTCCCATCCCAGGGCAAGCGATCCATTGGAGTTTTTCAGCAGCGGCGAACGCTTCGCCGTTTGGCCACCCGAAAAAGGCGTCCGCATCTTTGATCACCCTGGGATGATCAGCGGCGTCATAGGCAACAACAAACTCAATTTCGGGAAACGAATCGATTAGTTCATTGGCAAATTGAGTTCCAACGTGATCGGTTCCAATCACAATTTTGAGTTTGCTCATATTTGTCTCCAGTCGTTTGTGCCAGTCGATTACGAAGGAAGGAAATACTCTCACATCCTGCATAATGCGGCTATGGACCAACCTGAAGAATTCTCACAAAACAGGTACAAGCCAGGCGACCACATTACGATTCGCAACGTTTTTCGTGGTCGAGTTCAAACCGTGTTACCGTCGATAGTTGTGGCGGATACGCCGGAACTCGTTGTCACTTGGTTGCCGTTAGACACTCCGATCTTGAACGGGGTTGATGATGCCTCTGCAAATGTGGACAGCGGAAAGGGGCATATTTCTGCCGCAAAGATTGCCTCCAAGACGTGGGAGATGGGTGCCAGGCGATGGCATACCGAAGGAACTTTGCGGATCAAACACCCGCGAGCGATGTGGTCACTGTGGGTGCTCTGGGAACCCGGCATGGGCAACATCAAATGTTGGTACATCAACATCGATGCTCCTTATATTCGATCTCACATCGGATTCGACACTTGTGACATGTTTCTCGACGTAGTCATCAAGCCCGACCGCGAAAGCTGGTGGCTCAAGGACGAAGATGAGTTTGAAGACGCAATTGCCGCCGGGATTTTCGATCAAGAGTCGGCAGCAGAAGTCCGTAAAGCTGCTAAAACGGGCCTCAAGACGATCTTGGGCAATCGCCCTCCGTTCGACACTGTATGGGCTGATTGGCGTCCCGATCCCAATTGGGTGATTCCACAAATTCCAACAGATTGGGATCGAGTCGATTAGCGGATAAGACACGCGCTCTTTGTTCCTGGTCATCAACAGATAAAATTGTGCGATGTCTCAATCTGACGGAATATTTCGCATCGATGCAGGTTTTCAGCCAACGGGTGACCAGCCAGCTGCAATCAGTTCACTCGCTGGTGGACTAACAGAAAACCTGAAACATCAAACTCTGCTTGGTGTAACTGGTTCAGGCAAAACCTTCACGATGGCAAAGATCGTCGAAGAAGTTCAGCGCCCTACCCTTGTAATCGCGCACAACAAGACTCTTGCGGCACAACTCTCGTCAGAGTTCCAGGATTTCTTCCCGAACAACTCCGTTCAGTATTTCGTCAGCTACTACGACTACTACCAACCGGAAGCCTACATCCCGCAGTCCGACACGTTTATCGAAAAAGAATCGGACGTAAACGAAGAGATCGACCGCCTACGCCACGCAGCAACACGGGCACTGCTGACGCGCAGGGATACGCTGATCGTTGCGAGTGTTTCGTGCATTTACGGTCTGGGGTCACCTGAAGAATACAAGTCAGTCGTGTTGACCTTGCGCAAGGGTGAAGAGCCGGGGCTTCGTCGAGTCGTTCGCAAACTCATCGACATGTACTACGAACGAAACGACATGGAGATGGTCCGGGGTCGATTCCGTTTACGTGGCGACACGCTCGAAATCATGCCTGCATATGAAGAGCTGGCCGTCAGGGTGCAATTCTTCGGGGATGAGGTGGAACGAATTACAGAGCTTGACCCACTCACCGGTGAGGTACTAGCCGACTTGGACCACATCGATATTTTTCCAGGCAAACATTTCGTGACGCCCGAAGACCAGATGAAAGAGGCCCTTGCGGATATTGAGGTCGAGTTGGGTGAACGTCTCGACATTCTCAGGTCTCAAGGCAAGCTGCTTGAGGCTCAGCGACTGGAACAACGCACCAACTTCGATCTTGAAATGCTGCGTGAAACCGGTTCCTGCCCAGGAGTCGAAAACTATTCACGTCCACTCGGTCGACGCCCAGCCGGTTCAGCTCCGTGGACGTTACTTGATTACTTCCCTGACGATTTTTTGATTTTTATCGACGAGTCACACATCACGCTCCCCCAAATTCGAGGGATGTACCGAGGTGACTACGCCAGGAAATCGACATTGGTCGATTACGGATTCAGGCTTCCGTCGGCGATAGACAACCGACCGCTTTCGTTCGAAGAATTCGAAGACAGGGTCAACCAGATTGTTTACGTATCAGCTACTCCCGGAAATTACGAAAAGGATCACGAGGAGCGACGCGCCGAGCAAATAATTCGACCAACTGGACTCGTGGACCCAGAGATCGTTCTCAAGTCGACAGAAGGTCAGATCGACGATCTGATCGCTCGAATCCAGGAAACCACAGCTAAACACGAGCGTGTGCTTGTGACCACGCTGACCAAGCGAATGGCAGAAGAGTTATCTGACTATCTGCGGGAGCTTGGAGTTCGAGTGCAATATCTTCACTCGGAGATCCAAACGCTTGAGCGGACAGAGATACTTCGCGACCTACGATTGGGCGTGTACGACGTGGTTGTCGGAATCAACTTGCTTCGAGAAGGATTGGACCTGCCAGAAGTTTCGCTCGTTGCAATATTGGATGCAGATAAGGAAGGTTATTTGCGATCGAGTACCTCGTTGATTCAGACAATTGGACGAGCAGCTCGACATGTCGACGGCAAGGTGGTCATGTACGCGGATCGAGTTACAGACTCGATGAAGTACGCGATCGACGAAACCAACCGAAGACGAGAGATTCAGAGCGCTCACAATGACGCTAACTCGATCGTACCGACTTCGATCGTGAAAGAGGTGAAAGACCTCACGTCCCAGATACGGCAGGTTGCAGAAACCAAAACTCCATATGTCACGCCGACCGCCCTACCAAAGAACGATCTTGTCCGCCTCGTGAAAGATCTCGAGAAGCAAATGAAACAGGCTGCACGGGACCTCGAGTTCGAAAAAGCGGCCATGTTGCGTGACCAGGTGCTAGATCTTCGGAAAGTGTTGGTCGATCAGGGCGATTCGGTCGATCCAGAACCCGACAAAACGGTCGACCTTGCACCCACCGTAGACGACGGTGTCCCTGAAGAGTTAATCGGCGCCGATTAACTCCTCGTAATTCCTGACCTCTCTGGTAGACTTAATGCCTCGTTATCTGTGATCGATTCGGATCACGTTTGAGTTCATAGCTCGGAGAAGTTGATGGCAGACACCGCGGTGCTCGATCAGGACACGATCATCGAGGCACTAAAAGACGTTTACGACCCGGAAATTCCGGTAAACGTTGTGGATCTTGGTCTTATTTACACCGTCGAAGTTGCTGATGGTGATGTCCACGTAGAGATGACTCTCACGGCTCCTGGCTGCGGAATGGGACCGTACATCGCTCAGCAGGCCGAGTGGCGAATCGCTGAAATCGATGATGTAGAAGATGTTCAGGTTGACGTAGTTTTCGACCCGCCATGGACTCCCGACATGATCACCGACGATGGCAAACGCCTTCTCGGTATCGACTAGAACTTTCTTCTCTGTAACCAACTAAAGCTTTACCACCGCGGTAGATAACCGCGCTTACAGATATGTCAGAACCTCGAAAACTAACTCCACAAGAAGAAGCTCGACTCGCCCAGGTTCGAAAAAATTTCCAGGAGCGACGACGCCTCACCGAGGCCCTTGGTGGGATTGGCACAAGGATCGGCGTTTACTCGGGTAAGGGTGGAGTTGGTAAAACGACAGTCGCCACAAACCTCTCGGTAACTCTCGCAGCTCAGGACAAGGATGTCGCACTCTTTGACTGCGACATCGACTGCCCAAATGTGACTCGGGTACTTCGCATCAGTGAAGGTCCAACCCAAAACGGCGAAAAACTGGTTCCACCTTCTCGATTCGGTGTGAAAGTGATGTCGATGTCCTTTTTCCAGGACAATGAGGATGAGGCAATCGTCTGGCGTGGTCCGATGATTCACAACGCCATCAATCAGTTTCTCCACTCAACAGAATGGGGAGACCCTGACTACCTGGTAGTTGATCTTCCACCCGGAACTTCAGATGCACCGCTGACGGTTATGCAGACGCTTAACCTGGACGGATTCGTGATCGTCACTACCCCTCACGAGTTAGCGGTGCTCGACGCGAAACGTTCGATCAACATGATCAGGAAGATGAATCTCAAAGTCTTCGGGATCGTTGAGAACATGTCTGGAGGCGTTTTTGGGACAGGTGGAGGTCAAGCGCTGGCTGAGGAAATGAACATTTCGTTCCTGGGCGCAACTACGATGAGTGCCGATTACCTGAACTCAAAGGCACCAGCATCGCTTGAATCAGATGATGTTGCTGCCGAGTACAGGCAAATCGCCGAAAACGTGAAGACTCAGATCGCCGCTAAGACGCAGGGCTAGGCTGTTCTTCGCCGGTCGACGGTAAGTACACGTCGGCGGTGAAAATCGCACTACAGTCGGCGCACTCCCAGAGCATTTCGAGCTGCCAGGTAATTGCCGTCGATCCACAGTTCGCACAGTGAGTTGCATCGACCAGACGTTCGTCTTCTTCTGCGGTTTTAAGCTCGTCCCGGGACAATCGGTGCAACACTGGAATTGAGACAGTCACGGCAGCCAGCAGTATCGAAATCAGTCCAATAATCCTGCCGACCCAATCGACATCACCTCTGGGTTCCGCCCAGAGCATCACAACGATTATCACCGCAAGTACGGTCACCAATGCGAACGCAGCTCGCATCACCAGCTTGAATCTGTCAGCAACTGCTGCAAGAACAATCAAACTCGAGTAAGCCGCTGCGAGCGCCAAGGTCAAAACGGACCCAACGGTCCGGGCGAAGTTGCCGCTAGAGAAATCTGTCCACACAAGGATGATCAACAGTGCGAAGCCGGTGATAATCAACACTATTCCGGCATTTGGGACGTTGCCAAGAAGACCACGTTCTCGGGCAGGAAGCATCGCCAATGATCCGACGCTGGCTGCAGAAATGCTCAGTGAAGTCATGAGCACTTTGCCCTGAGTTTCACCAAATTCACCAGCGAATAACGCAACGATTCCAAGGGCTGCGTTTACCGCGACCGACGCGAAAAATATGAAAAGTGCGATCTTCTTTGGAGAGTCGAGCACCTGCTACTCCTGTCCGTCTGCGTCAATCAAAATTGCGGCAATCGTGTCTTTGAGCTGTCGAGTTCGATCTATTGTCTCATTGCGCTCATGACCAATCGATGACTCCGCAATTTGCGTAAAGGTGTCGGCTGCCCCTTGATGAATTTTTGGGGTTGCCCCCGCGGATTCGAAGGTTTTTGCGATTTCATACATCTCTCCAATCCAACGGAACGCCCTAGTGGAAATCGTGTTCACCCCGTTCATCCCCTTCAGAGTTCCGGGTTGGCTATCTTCCAGTTCCGCAATTAGATCGTCGAAAAGATCTAACGACTGTGCCGTCATTAGCGTTGAGGAATACAACGCCGCAACCCCTTTTGTAAGAGCGGCGTAGACCATTTTCAGACCCGACGCCCTACCAATTGGACCATCCAAAACAGGAACTAATATTCCTTTTCCGTCGAGTTCAGCGAGAGCATGTGCATGAGGTCCCGATGCGTAGAACTTGGGTACCGCACCGTTTCGCGGCGTGCCTCCAATAATTCCCGCGTCGATGTACTTAATATCTGCTTTCGAAACAATCTCGCCAATTTGGATACCGGTGTCGGGAGAAACGGCATTGCAATCTGCGAAATAAACCGAGGTTTTGGTCCGACTCACGGATGCAGCGAGTTCTTCAGCGAATGAGACTGCTTCAGAAGGAACCATGATCGAAAGAATCAGGTCGCACTTCTTTACCAGGTCATCAAGTGAACCAGCGTCCTTGATTCCCTGCTGTTGGGCACGTTCTTGAGACGAATCGCTCCGACCTTCGAGCGCAGTCCATATATCAAACCCGTTCTCAGCCAGAACTCCACCAACACCGCTTCCCATATCACCAGGACTCATCACACCAATGCTGTTGATCGTCATAGCTGACCTCTTTATCTATTACTTCACTCGAACCGATTGCTATCAATTCGGTACCCATAAGGAATTCAGGTTAAAAGTGTAGGGTCCGGTGATTACCGGACCCTGACCTACTCGGCTCAATATTTTTGAATTAGCCTTTGACTGCTGCGGCAATGGCTTGCCCAACGAGTTCAGCTTCACCTTCGCCAAGTCCAAAGACGTGAAGTTCCAATCGAGTTTCTCCGTCTGGGACGCGAGTCCAGATTGATGGATCGCCGTTCTTCAGTTTGTCGACAAGATCTTCGTTAGTGAAGCCGACAACGTCTGGGTCAAGGCTAACGAATACACCGAAAGGTTGATGCCCCATGATGTTGGTGTTGAGCTCGGCGGTGACTCCCGGCAAACCCTTAAGTGGAGCAATGATTGCCTGAGACTGCGATTCTGCGGCCGACAGTCGCTCTTCATGGTTCAGAGTAAGCCATCGTTCGACAGCTGCCACAACTCCCATGATTTCTTGTCGGTCGATCTTGTGTGGTCGTCCAACTCCACGGATTCGACGAGTCTCATATCCAACAAAAGAGTGTCGTCCGATGGCATCGATAACTTCCTCTGTGCCCAGCGCGAATCCGGTGGAATGAGGTGCGCCCATGTATTTCGCAGCAATGCACTGGAAATCAGCACCCATTTTCACGTACTTGCCAAAGTTTTCGAGAGGGTAAATCTGCCCAGCAGCGTCGACAGACACAGGCTTGCCTGCATCGTGTGTAATCTCGATTACCTGCTCCAACGTGAGAACATTGGGGTCCACCGGTCGCTGTTCGTAGACTACATAGTGAACCGCAGCCGTTCGATCTGAAATGGCGTTCCGAAGATCATCCTCTGTCGTGCCGTTCTCATCGCCGATTTCGACGAGTTTTGCACCGGCAAGTTCGAGACACCGGTCGTACCAGTAGCGCTGCCTCTTCTGAATGAGAATTTCGTTCGGCATGCCCGTGGTGTCGGGTAGTTGCTGAATCTTGTCATCGTCCGTGCCTGCCATGAATGCAGCGGTCGCGAGAGTGAGAGCTGATCCTGCACCCGACGTAATGTAGGCGGCAGGAACACCAAGCATTTCAGCAAGGCGTCCACCGGCGACTTTCTCAAGTTCAATCAATGGGATGTAGGCCGAGTCGGCGGCATCCATTGCGTCTTTGACTTCGGGGACTGGGGTTGACCCTCCGAGCAATGTGACGCTTCCGGTTGCGTTGATTACCGGTTTCGCGCCCATTTCCTTGTAAATAGCGCCCCAGTCTTGCATGGTCAATTTACACCTCAATATCACTTCGAGCGAGAACGTCCGCTACTATGGTCAGGGTGCGCAATATAACTCGGTTGTCTCGTCTCTGCACCATTTTCAAGATGAGAAATACTCGTTTGTCACAATCTCATCTATTGCAAGGCTGTACCATTCACAGTTCACAGTTCGCAGTTCCACTGGTGTGACATCATTTCATGGCGTT
>Ga0255776_10000295_pt1 | contig 56052 bp, 50 predicted proteins | sample 071ome_19_FD_179974 | JGI IMG/M metagenome (GOLD analysis project Ga0255776, IMG submission 179974) | Coastal salt marsh microbial communities from the Groves Creek Marsh, Skidaway Island, Georgia - 071413AT metaG (version 2) | ecosystem: Environmental > Aquatic > Marine > Intertidal zone >...
GCAGTTCTGAGAGTTAATCTGGAAGCGCTTGGCGCCATCTTCCTGCTCAACAATCTCATAAACCCCAGCAGGGCAGTAGCGCTGTGCTGGTTCGTCGTATTCTGGAAGATTCTTTTCCAGTGGGATACTAGCATCCGCAAGGCGCAAGTGACACGGCTGATCTTCAGCATGGTTAACGTTACCAATGAACACAGAGTCCAGCTTGGCGAAGCTGATGACACCATCTGGCTTAGGGTAATCAATTTTTTTGCATTCACTTGCAGGCTTAAGTGTTGCGTAGTCAGGCGTTGTGTCATGGAACGTCATTGGCAGCGGGAAGATATTCTGGTCAATGTAGTTCACAGCACCGCCGACGAACGTACCGAACTTATGCATTACAGGGCCAAAGTTACGAGAGCGATGTAGCTCTTTGTAAGCCCAGCTTTCTTCGAAAGCCGTTGTGTATTCGGTAATTTCATCATTCTGACGACCCGCTTCGACTGCCGCAATAATCTGCTCGGCAGCAATGATGCCGCTCTTCATAGCGGTGTGCGTGCCTTTGATCTTGGCAAAGTTCAAAGTACCCGCATCACAGCCTACTACTAAGCCACCTGGGAAGGTCATCTTAGGCAGACAGTTTAAACCACCCTTGGCAATGGCACGTGCACCGTAAGAAACACGCTTGCCACCCTCTAGGTACTGCTTAATAACAGGGTGGTGCTTCATGCGCTGGAATTCATCAAACGGGCTAACATGCGGGTTTGAATAAGAAAGGTCGGTAATCAGACCCACCACAACTTGGTTGTTTTCGGCGTGATATAGGAAGAAACCACCAGTAGAACCTGATTCACTTAAAGGCCAGCCAGCGCCGTGCATAACAAGGCCTTCTTTGTGTTTAGCAGGATCAATATCCCAAAGCTCTTTGATGCCGATACCATAGTGCTGAGGATCTTTGCCTTCGTCTAGCTTGAACTCAGAAATCAGTTGCTTGCCTAGGTGACCGCGACAACCTTCAGCGAATACAGTGTATTTTCCACGAAGCTCCATGCCAGGCATGTACATTTCGGTTTGCTCGCCTTCAGCGCTTACACCCATATCACCTGTGATGATGCCCTTTACAGCACCATCTTCTACGATGTATTCAGCAGCAGCAAAGCCTGGATAAATCTCCACGCCAAGGTTTTCAGCTTGCTCACCTAGCCAGCGGCAAACGTTACCTAGAGAAACGATGTAGTTGCCATCGTTGTGCATTGGCTTTGGAATCATCCAGCCTGGGGTTTTAAAGCTTTTTTCTTCGCCAGTTAGGAAGTAAACCTCGTCACCTTTTACTTCGGTGTTTAGAGGAGCGCCTAGCTCTTTATAGTTAGGGAATAGCTCTGCTAGTGCACGATCTTCAATGACAGCACCTGACAAAATGTGTGCGCCAACCTCAGACCCTTTTTCAACCAAGCAGACGCTTAGCTCTTGGCCTTTTTCTTCTGCTAATTGCTTTAAGCGAATCGCAGTCGATAGGCCAGAAGGACCGCCGCCAACAATGACGACATCATATTCCATCGCTTCGCGTTCCATTGAACTCTCCTCAAGCAGTTGTATCAGCCCTTGTAGTCAGGCTGTGTATCAAATTAGGCCACAAGGGGCAAAAATTTGGCGTAGTATACTGATTTGAACGACTACGGCCAAATGGTTCTTTAGAGCAAAATACTGTCTACACTTGGTACTTATGCCTTGTGTAATGCAAGAATAACCTATATTCAGACTAGCATTCAAACGCGCGTTTGAATAGAATCCAGAATACACATGTTAGCTAAGCTTGTTTTTTGTACAAAATACGATGCTGTAGCCTTGTGAGCCGGTGGCCCTCAGTTGACCTGATTCGTAGTTAGGTTCACTATATGCGCCCCTAAGCACGGTTCGACAGAGCTTCACTTTGGTATTTTCTGTCTAAACGAGCTTAATTCAATCCACTCAAACTTGACGGGGAATCTATGAAGGTTCTTGTAGCTGTTAAGCGTGTTATCGATTACAACGTAAAAGTGCGCGTTAAGGCTGATAACTCTGACGTTGATTTAACCAACGTTAAGATGGCCATGAATCCATTTTGTGAAATTGCTGTAGAAGAAGCAGTTCGCCTTAAAGAAAAGGGCGTAGCGAGTGAAATCGTTGTTGTTTCTATTGGCCCTAAAGTAGCTCAAGAGCAAATCCGTACTGCTCTAGCTCTTGGTGCTGATCGCGGCATTCTAGTAGAGACAGATGAGAAACTTGAGTCTCTAACGGTAGCTAAATTACTTAAAGGCGTAGTCGAAAAAGAGCAGCCTCAACTTGTTATCTTGGGCAAGCAATCAATCGACAACGACAACAACCAAACTGGCCAAATGCTTGGCGCTTTGACTGGCATGCCTCAAGGCACATTTGCCTCAGAAGTAGCTGTAGATGGCGAAAGCGTAAACGTGACTCGTGAAATCGACGGTGGTCTACGCACAGTTGGTCTTAACCTGCCAGCCATCGTAACAACCGACCTACGTCTTAACGAACCTCGTTATGCGTCGCTACCAAACATCATGAAAGCTAAGCGTAAGCCTCTTGATGTTGTAGCTCCTGCTGATTTAGGCGTTGAAGTTAAGTCTACTCAAACTCTAGTTAAGGTTGAGCCACCTGCTGAGCGTTCTGCTGGTATCAAGGTAGGTAGCGTAGACGAGCTAGTTGAAAAACTAAAAACTGAAGCGAAGGTGTTGTAATGGGTATTTTAGTTGTTGCAGAACACGATAACGCTACCCTGAAGGGTGCGACTCTAAACACGATTGCTGCCGCTCAACAAATCGGTGGCGATGTTGATGTATTAGTAGCCGGCAAAGGCTGTGGCGCCGCTGCTGAAGCAGCTGCCAAAGTTGCAGGTGTTGCGAAAGTATTGGTAGCGGACGACGCTTCATACGAGTACCAGCTAGCAGAAGCCATGGGCGATCTTGTTGCTGAAATCGGTAAGGGCTATAGCCACATCCTTGCACCAGCAACCACGACTGGTAAGGATTTCTTACCACGCGCTGCTGCTCTATTAGACGTTAACATGATCTCTGAAATCGTTAAGGTTGAGTCTGCTGATACGTTTGCACGCCCAATCTATGCTGGTAATGCGATCGCCACCGTTCAATCTTCTGATGCCATTAAAGTGATCACTGTTCGTGCTACTGGCTTTGATGCTGCAGCTGCCGAAGGTGGTTCTGCCGCAGTAGAAAGCGTAGCCGCTGTTGCTGATAAAGGTGTATCTAAGTTTGTTGGCGAAGAGCTAGCTAAGTCTGATCGTCCTGAATTGACAGCTGCTGATATCATCATTTCTGGTGGTCGCGGTATGCAGAACGGCGAAAACTTTGAAATGCTTTACAAAGTTGCAGACAAGCTAGGCGCTGCTGTTGGTGCATCTCGTGCCGCTGTGGACGCAGGCTTCGTACCGAATGATATGCAGGTTGGTCAAACGGGTAAGATCGTTGCTCCTAACTTGTATGTTGCGGTAGGTATCTCGGGTGCAATTCAGCACTTAGCAGGTATGAAGGACTCTAAAGTTATTGTTGCCATCAACAAAGACGAAGAAGCTCCAATCTTCCAGGTTGCCGACTACGGTCTTGTTGCTGACCTGTTTGAAGCAGTACCTGAGCTAGACAGCAAACTTTAATTGTTTGTTTTCTAAGCAAAAAAAAGCCCGGCTAGTCCGGGCTTTTTTTATGTCTGTCATATTTTTGCAGCAAAAATGCCATATAAGGTAGGGATTGGTTTCAATTTTTTGAAACTACTATGTACACTAGCTGTCAATCACAATACCCAATAATAAGTAACGCCTGTGCAAGAACAACATACAAACGACACTCAGCCCAAGCTACCATACGGTTTTGCTAAGCGTTTTAGCATGGTAGCTGAACAAAAGGGCGATGAAATCCTAGTTTGGCACAAGAGTGAAAGCCCCCTAGAGGCGTTTTCAGAGTGTTTGCGCGTCCTCCCTTCAAGCAATATTCGCTTTGAAGAGGCTGCCGACGACGTTTTTGCGACTCATCTATCACGCATTTACCAGCAGTCAGCGGATAGCCGCGAGGCCATGGAAGGGCTAGGTGATGACCTAGACCTTGCAAGCCTCGCTGAAATGATCCAAGAAACAGAGGATCTATTAGAGCAGGAAGATGACGCCCCCATTATTCGCCTTATTAACGGCATTTTAACGGATGCAGTCAAAAGAAACGCGTCGGACATTCATATTGAGACGTTCGAAAAGCGTCTTGTTGTCCGCGCGCGAGTCGACGGCGTTCTGCAGGAAGTGCTTGAGCCGAGAAGGGCGCTTGCGCCGCTATTGGTAAGCCGAATCAAGGTTATGTCGAAATTAGATATTGCTGAGAAGCGTATCCCTCAAGACGGCCGAATCGCGCTCCGTATTGCAGGGCGTGAGGTAGATGTTCGGGTATCAACCATGCCTTCGACCCATGGTGAGCGCGTAGTAATGCGTCTACTGGATAAGCAGGCCGGCCGCTTAAACTTAGCCCAACTCGGAATGGCCAAAGACAACCTAGATCGCCTAAAGAACATTATTTTCAAGCCCCATGGCATCATTCTGGTCACAGGGCCTACTGGCTCAGGTAAGACCACCACTCTCTACGCATCCATTAGTGAATTAAACAACTCCTCTCGTAATATCCTCACGGTAGAGGACCCAGTTGAATACAGCCTCCCAGGTATCGGCCAAACCCAAGTCAATACCAAAGTCGACATGACGTTCGCACGGGGCCTGAGAGCAATACTTCGTCAAGACCCAGATGTTGTCATGATTGGTGAGATCCGTGACCGTGAGACGGTCGACATTGCGGTTCAGGCCTCCCTGACGGGTCACTTAGTACTGTCAACACTTCATACAAATACTGCTGTTGGTGCCGTCACCCGTATTCAAGATATGGGAGTTGAGCCGTTCTTGCTGGCCTCAAGCTTGGTCGGCGTTGTAGCGCAAAGACTAATAAGAACCCTATGTCATGAGTGTAAAACCCCTTATCAGGCGGATCGATCAGAAAAAGAGCTACTGGGCTTCGACCCTGATAACGATCTCATTCTTTACCATGCCCAAGGGTGCCCCGAATGCAGCGGCTCTGGCTATCGTGGACGCCAAGGCATTTATGAGATTATTGAAATAGACGATCACTTCAAAACATTGATCCATGATGGCAAGGGTGAGATCGAACTTAACCGCTACGCTAGGCAGCACAGTCCAAGCATTCAGCAGGATGGCTTCACACGAGTGGTCAATGGCGACACAACCCTTGAAGAAGTTCTTAGGGTAACCAAGGCATAATTCATGGCGGTATTTGAATACGTTGCAATCGACAGCCAAGGAAAGCAAAAGAAGGGTGTCATAGAAGCGGATAGCCCAAGGCAGGTGCGCGCTCAGTTAAAAGAGAAGCAGCTCCTTCCTATTGCGGTAGACGTCGCAAAGGAAAAGCAGGGGGGCACCAGCTTCTCTAAGCTCTTTCGCCGCGGAATATCCAGTTCGGATCTAACTTTATTTACAAGGCAGCTTTCAACGTTAATTGGAGCAGGACTTCCGATAGAGGAAGCTCTGAAAGCATGCTCTGACCAGACAGAAAAGAAGCACGTAAAATCAATGATTTTAGATATCAGATCTAAAGTGCTTGAGGGTCACAGCCTAGCCGCAGCGCTAAATCAGTTTGCTTACACCTTTCCCAATTTATATCGGGCTACAGTGGCAGCCGGCGAGCATGCCGGCCATCTCGATACGGTATTGAATCGTCTAGCTGACTACATGGAGTCTAGTCAAGCAAACCAGCAAAAAGTAAAGCTAGCAGCGCTCTATCCGATTATACTAAGCGTCGTGGCCATTGCCATCGTCGTCGGCCTACTCACCTACGTCGTACCTGACATCGTTGAAGTATTTGTTCAGAATGGCCAAGCGTTGCCTCCGCTAACTGAGGCAATGATAACCGCCAGTAATTTCTTACAAAATCATGGTATTTTACTGGGCATTGGCATTTTAGGGTTAGGGCTAGGCTTCCGTTTTGCCCTGAAAAAGCCGCATCTTAAGGTACGATTTCACGGTTTTCTTATTAGCATGCCGTTCATAGGCAAGATGATCAGAGGATTTAATACCTCCCGATTTATCAGCACTGTCGCAATACTCAATTCAAGCGGCGTACCACTCGTAGAGGGTATGAAAATCGCTGCCAAGGTGGTCAATAATCTGGTCATCCAGGAACGTCTTGCAATTGCAGCTCAGCAAGTAATGGAAGGGGGAAGCCTTCATCGCGCACTAGATGAAACTAAGGTTTTTACACCCATGATGATTCATATGATTGCCAGTGGTGAAACTAGTGGTGAACTGGATTCCATGCTCGAAAAGACAGCAAAGAACCAAGAAAACGACCTTCAGAATACGGTTTCCGCATTGGTAGGCATGTTCGAACCGATTATGCTCTTAGTAATGGGCGGCGTAGTAGTATTAATTGTAATCGCCATAATGTTGCCGATTATTCAAATGAATAAGATGATTGGATAAAGGAGTAAGACAAATGAAAAAACAAAAAGGCTTTACGCTAATAGAAATCATGGTGGTTTTGGCCATTCTCGCTGGTCTGGTGGCCATGGTCGCCCCCAATATTATTGGTGAGGCTGGCGCTGCCCGAGTTAAAACCGCAAAAGCTGAGATGGCCAATATCCAGCAAGCATTGGATATGTATAAGTTGGAAAACTTTACCTACCCATCGACCTCTCAAGGCTTAGAGGCGCTAGTGTCAAAGCCGTCAGGCACTCCTGAGCCAAAAAACTATAAGGCAGGTGGTTACATGAAAAAACTACCGATAGACCCTTGGGGCAATCCTTACATTTACTTCTCATCAAAAGGGCAGGTAGAAATTTTATCCTACGGTGCTGACGGAGAGGAAGGCGGAGAAGATGATGCTGCCGACATCAGCAGTAAAGACCTCTAAATAGAAGAACAGAAAGATGCGCGGATTTACTCTTCTTGAGCTACTGATCGTGTTGGTTATCATCTCTCTGTTGGTATCCATGGCGGCCATCAATACCAATAGAGATCCGCGCATTGACAGACTGAACGAAGCTGGCGAAGAGCTAAAATTTCTTTTTGAGGTTGTTTCTGACGAAGCAATCTTTAAAGATAAAACACTCGGGGTAGAATTTAGTAAAGATCAAATACTGTTCTACGAGCGTCGGTTTTTACCAGAAGAAAGCGACCCGTCGCAACTGAAGCCAGCTTGGGTCAAGTACGAAGGCTCCGTTAGAAATCCGTATTCCATCGATGAAGACTTCGATGTCACTGTAAAAGTTGATGGTCAACTCACTGTCATTCCCTTCGAAATTGATGTTAAAAAACCCAGTCCAAAGGCTATCTTTCAGGCTACGGGTGAACAGAGCCTCATTCTACTCGAGATCTCGATTGAAGACGTAGATCTGGTTATTACAGTGCGAGGCAATGGTACTGGCCGCTTCTACAAAGAGAGTGAGCAATATGAAAGCTAAAGGCTTTACACTATTAGAAGTCATGATTGCCATTACCATTTTTGCACTGGTAGCTTCAACACTTTCTCAAACAACCTCTGTGTCAGTAGACAATCAGTTGCGACTCGAAGAGAGAATGATTGCAAGCTGGTTAGCAGAAAATCAAATAATCGAACTACGCTCACTACCTTGGCAAGATATTAAAGACAGTCAAAAAGAAGTCGAAATGGCCAGCCAGAAGTGGCAAGTGATCACAAAGATAAAAGCGCAGAAAAAGTTTGGCGGCATCGCAATTCCCCTCGACATCAAACGCGCCGAGGTCAGCGTACACAAAAATAACGGTCAAAACGGCTCACCAATCATTACTTTGTCAGCGTATTTAGCCAATGAAACACTTGAGTAACCAGCGCGGCTTCACTTTGCTTGAGGTCTTGATTGCCGTAACCATTACCGCCCTGATTGGAGTGGGGGCAAGTCAGTTGTTGTCCAATATCAGTGACATCAAAACGTCGACTGAAGTACGCTCAACAAGTCTTCGTTATCTCCAAAGAATGGATACTTTTATTAGAAAAGACTTATGGCAAATCACCGGTCGCGAAATTAAAGACAGCTATGGGCAGTATCAGTTATCAGCAAAAACTGATGGCGACTACCTATTTGAATTTAGTCGTTCTGGTTCGGCCTTTCAACTGCTCAATAAGAGCGGCGTATCCAACTTGCAGCGAGTGGCTTATGGATCGTTTTCTCATACTTCCGAATTTTGTGATGATGCCATTAAGCCACTTGAAGAATCGGAATATAATAACTGTTTAGTTCGTTTTTTTTGGCCAGTACTTGATCGTACATCGGATACCGAGCCCTTAGCTCAGGTACTTTTAGACCAGGTTCGCAATGTGGAAATTAAGTTTCGCGGGCAACTTATAAATACCAATAACCCTGCTGAAACCGTTCGATCGAACGATTGGTTGGACGAATGGCCAGGGGAGTATCTTGAATCAGGCGTAGTGCCAGACTTAGTTCAGGTTAAGCTTCAGCTTGAAGATCGCTATTTGGGGCGCTTTGAGCGAGTATATGAGGTGCCGAGGTTTGCCTTTAATGGACTATAACGCAAAACCAAAAATCAAAAAACAGGGCGGACTGGCTCTTATTACTGTGCTGTTTATCTTTGTACTGGTCACCATGCTAGCAACTAGCATACTCAACCGCGGTCAGCGCGATATTTCGCAGTCCGCTGCCACCTATGAAAACACACAAGCCTACTTGCTCGCCATTTCTGCAGAAGAACTAGCCAAGGCTGGCCTAGCCTTTGATGCACAGCGGGATAAAAAATCAAATGAGCCTTGGGATACATCGGCAGAATTATGGAATCAAGTTTTCGCCACTCAAATCGAAGGCTACAACGTTAAAATTTCGATTCGTGATCTACAGGGCCTGTTCAATTTAAACAGCCTACATCCAGCGGCTCCGTCACCTCAAGATGGTTTGGCGCGTTTCCAGCGTTTACTTGGAAGCTTGGCCCTAGATGCTTCCATTGCTACGAATTTAAAGGAATGGTTTACGGAGGGCAGTGCTGCTAACTATGAATACAACACATTGGAACCGCCTTATAGTGCGTCAGAAATCGAAATGACACATCCTTCAGAATTACTTTTAGTCAAGGGTGTCACACCTGAAGCCTACAGAACCATAGAGCCTTATATCGCTACATTACCTGCTACGACGTTAACCAATATTAATACGGTGCTTCCTGAGGTCATCGAAACGTGGGATGCAGGGTTAACGCTCGATGACGCAAAAAGCCTAACTTCTAAAACCCGACCAGGTATCTGTGCTCAGCAGCGAGGGACTGCAGTTTACAAAACCGTCGATGAATGGTTTGAGGCGACCCCCATTTCGAGCCTGAGCGACGCCAGCAAGAATCCGGATTCACCTTGGAAGAAGGGTGATTTTGACACCAAAACAGAGTACTTTAGCGTATTTGTCACATTAGAATATAACGAAAGAGTCGTCGTATTAGAGTCCATCATTAAGCGAGATCTTACTGAGAACTTTATTGGTACGATTTATCGAGATTTCTCGAGAGCCCCAGGGGCTGACGACACTTTAGTAAAAACCATGAATTGCGGCACTCAAGCATGACACACTATATTTACGACACCACTGATAGTAGTTGGTACAGCTTAGATAGCGGCGGCTTACTAGAAAAAATCGACCCTATGGATTTGGATCCCACCGCAACCACTTGGTTAGCAGGCCCAGACTGCCAAATTCATAAGGCGCCAATGCCCATAAAGCAAGCCAAGCAAGCCGCTAAAGCGATACCTTTCGCCATTGAAGACAGTCTTGGCAGCGAACTGGATAGCAATCACATACACTATTTAGGCCGTGAGGGTGGCATAGGCTATGCCGCAACCGTCTCTCATCAAGTCATGGATTCCATTCAACAGTTTGGCGTTAAACAAATATACCCACTCTTGATTGCAGAATTTGATAGGCCGCAAGGTAAGTCGCAAGTCAGCGTGCTTCATTTTAATGGTATGTGCTATATCAAAACTGGCTCTTTTGAGAGTTACGCAGTCCTAGAATCTCTATTGGTTCTTAGCTTAGAAAAGCTGCTAGCCAAGACAGATTCTATCGACATTTGTATCTTTGAAGTTAGCCCGTTAAACGAGCTCGTGAAAGCAAACCTTGAAAACCTGACGGACAAGGTTCAGTACAAGCAAACAAGCGGCTTACCAATGCCTAATGCGAACTCGGGGCTACTGTCTGGACTTTACAAGGTTGTAGAGCCTAAAAAGAAAAAACAGCCATCTAGGTTCAAGGCACTCTACGCTCTAGCGGCCATTCTGGCTGTCGTTGTATTGGGCGAGCGCTACATTAAAGCCCAGCAATATTACGCTCTAGCTGCAGCGACCAATAACGCATCTGTTGAATATTTCAAGCAACTTTTTCCAGATGAGCGCCCTAGAGTTAAAGGTTTAAAGAGGCAGTTCGATGAGCTGGCCGGAACCCAGTCTAAAAGTCATTCTGGCATTACGTTCACTAAACTTTTCAGTGTTACTGCAAAGCAAATCAAGAATGACAGCAAGCTTGAAATAACAAGCGTACGCTTTAATGATAAAAATGGCCTGATCGAATACTCGATAAACGCAGACAGCATTTCGCAACTAGAAGGCTTAAAGACCGCTCTTGAGAAACAGAACATTTCAACAGAAATAGCATCAGCGAACCAAAGTGGCGGAAAAATTAAAGGTCTTATAAAGGTAAGCTCAAATGTCTAAGTTTTATGAGCAGGCACAGGCCCAAATAAACCAGTTAAAACAAAATAAATACGTCTTGCAAGCTAGGGCTTGGTACGACGGATTAAATCAGAGGGACCAGCGATTTGTAAAAGTCGTTGCGGTACTGTTTGTCTTTGCATTGCTTTTTAATTGGATCTGGCATCCCGTAATGCAGATGGAAGCTCACGCACAAAAACGCTATGAATCAGCATTAAAACTTCATCAACACATGAAGGACAACGCTCCCAATGGCGCAATCACCTCCACAGGTTCTAATGATGGTTCGCTGCTAGGTATCGTTAATGGCATCGCTAAAGCGAAAGGGGTGACTCTTAAGCGCTTCGAACCCAATGGCACTGCGGGCCTTCGAGTTTGGTTGGATAAGGTGGATTTCAACAAAGCCATTGATTGGATCGAAACCTTAGAAGCGACAAAGGGTATAACTGCGGAACAAATTAATATCGAAAAGGTCAACCCTGGCATAGTCAATATTAGAGCGGTATTTAAGTCATGAGCGAGCAATTTGATTACGATCTCTTTGTGATTGGAGCAGGGTCTGCTGGGGTAAGGGCTAGTAGGATGATTGCAGGACTCGGTAAGCGAGTGGCCATTGCCGAAAAGCGCTTTTATGGTGGTACCTGTGTAAATGTTGGCTGCGTTCCGAAAAAACTATTTGTTTATGCCAGTGAGTTCAACCACACAAGCGCAGTTGCAAAAGGCTTCGGGGTAAACCTAGAGCAAAAGCCGTTTGATTGGACAACCCTCAGGGACAATAAGACCAAAGAGATCGAACGACTAAATGGAATCTACCAAAAACTACTTGAGGGTAGTGGGGTTGATATTCTTTGGGGCGAGGCACAGGTGACTGGGCCTAACACAGTATCAGTAAAGGGAAAGGCCTTTACAGCCGAAAAGATTTTATTGGCCACCGGCGGGAGGCCGCTGGACCTAGAAATTAATGGCGGGCATCTTGCTATTAATTCAGACGAATTTTTTTATATGGATGCCTTTCCAGAATCCGCAATGATTGTCGGCAGTGGCTACATCGCGGTTGAGTTTGCAGGAATATTGAATGGCCTTGGGTGTAAAACCACAATTGCATCACGGTCTGGCAAGCTACTGCGTGGATTTGATGAGTCGACGCGTGAATTTGCTCAAGACCAAATCCTGGCAAAGGGCATCAATCTCATCAAGGAAGCGCCCAAGTCACTTGCCAGTACCACCAGCGGTATGGTGAACGTTTCATTTGATTCCCATCAAGATGTGGGTGTGAATGTTGTTATTAATGCGACCGGTCGAACGCCGGCAATCGAAAGGCTATGGAGCCCTGATATAGAAATCGCTCAATCAAGTCGCCATTACATTGAAGTTAATGAGCAATTTGAAACCAACTTAGAGGGCGTCTATGCAATGGGGGATTTAATTGACACACCTCAGTTAACTCCGGTCGCCCTAGCAGAGGCAATGTGCTTTATGCGTCAACAATATCAAAGCGATCGCACACCTCTAGACTATAGCAACATCCCAACTGCTGTTTTTAGCCAGCCAAACCTTTCTACGGTGGGACTATCCGAAGAACAAGCTAAAAAGGATGGCTACGATATAGATATCTACGAAAGTAATTTCAAGGCGATGAAGTTCACTCTATCAGATGAAACTGAGCGAACGTATATGAAAATGGTCGTCTGTAAGCATTCGGATAAAGTGCTTGGGTGCCACATGGTAGGTGCCTATGCTGGCGAGATCATGCAGGGCATTGCCGTGGCCATTAAAGCTGGAGCCACTAAAAAGATTTTTGATCAGACGATTGGTATACACCCAAGCTCAGCGGAAGAGTTTGTGACAATGCGCACGGCTTCTCGCTAGTGTTTGTTACCTTTAAAGAGCCGCCAGTCAAGTAAGACGCAGGGCGGCTCGTTGTCTTTATTCTCAAGATAACCAGCGACGAATGATAACTCTAACAGTTGATCGTTATCATCCACATCAGCCTGCACGGTGAAATCTTTTTTCGTGTACATCACGATGTCACTGATTGCATTCAGCCTAACAGCGATCATTTTTTTGCCCGTGTCGATGTAAAGCAAAATAGGGCGAGTAATGTTTTCAAGCCGCTCACGAGCCGCCTGAAATAAACTAATGAGCTTGCCCAGTGTTCGACTTCGCTCCTGTTCTAGACGTGCAATTGCCTCATCCAGCTTATCCTCCTCCTTTAGGGTGAGTAATATGTCAGCTAAGGAATGAATTCTTTTATGGGGTTCATCGAAATCAGCCAGGATGTCTGCAAGCAGTTCGTCATCGGCCTGAAACGTAGCATACCACTTGCCAAACTCGCACTGACCAGGGTCTCGAGCCTTGGTAAACTCAGTATCCGTCTTTAAGGATGCCTCCAGGGCATCCATCCACGCAACGTGGTCGCGCTCGCGCTCCTTAAGGGTTTGAAGAAGCTTTAAGTTTTTGGTGTATTCCGCCTCACAGCCCATTAGGGAGGCAAAGTCGTAGATGGGAACCGGTTTTCCTTGGTAGGTGGTAACCTCAGCGCCTAATTTGTCGTTGACCTCAATTCGCGTGGTTTTTCGTTTGTCTTGCTCTATATACCGTACTTCGCTAACAGGAGTGGCGTATTGAGTATCACCCACATTAAACGTAATAACCTCAAGGTAATCAGCTATTTGAAAAAGCGTGTTGTCTGTACTGGTTGATTCAGGTGATTCCGCAGCGGTTTCCATATTGGCATCCATGAAATAGAAAGAGGTCTATTAATCATAGATTAGGTTAAACCGTGATAACTGCAATTTCCGATAATTGTTATTATCGGAATAAGTGTGTAATATTCAAAACCAGCCTAAAATCAAAGGAAATCTGTCTAAAACAGACATTTTTGTTACAATCGCGCCGTTTCACTCTAACCAGCCAAGGCCTTCCAATGACTCAAGAACTGACGATCACACGCCCAGACGACTGGCACCTCCATCTTAGAGATGGCGACGCATTGCAATATACAGTGCCGGCTACCGCTAAGTATATGTCCCGCGCCATTGTGATGCCTAATTTAACGCCACCTGTTATGAATGCTGAACAGGCCTTAGCCTATCGAGATCGCATACTTGAGCATAGACCAGCTAACAACCAGTTTGACCCGCTAATGGTGCTTTATCTCACGGATCACACAACCCCAGACATCATTCAGGAGGCGGCAAAAACAGGTCGAGTGGTCGCAGCTAAATTGTATCCAGCTGGTGCCACTACAAACTCAGATTCAGGTGTGACGGATCTTGGCCGATTATCGGAAATTGCAGCCGCATTGTCGGAGGCTGGCATGCCATTATTGGTCCACGGCGAAGTAACGGACCAACACGTCGACATCTTTGATCGCGAGAAAGCGTTCTTAGACAATGTATTAAGCAAAGTCATTTCAGATGTACCAAATGTAAAACTTGTCGTCGAACACATCACCACTAAAGAAGCCGCTGAGTTCGTACAATCTCAAGGTGATAATGTCGGCGCAACCATTACGGTTCAGCACCTGGCTTACAATCGTAACAATATGCTAGCCGGCGGAATTCGCCCTCACTTCTTTTGCCTGCCAATACTCAAAAGAAACACTCATCAGCAGGCTCTGCAAGATGTCGTAGCCAGTGGTCACAAGCGCTTCTTCCTTGGTACCGACTCAGCACCTCATGCAAGAAGCAAAAAAGAAAATGCCTGCGGTTGTGCCGGCTGCTTTACTTCATTCGCAGCCATTGAGCTTTATGCAGATATTTTCGAAGAACTGGGAGCTCTAGACAAACTAGAAGGTTTTGCCAGCTTCAATGGTCCCGACTTTTATGGATTCGAGAGAAACAAAGATACCATTACCTTGGTTAAAGAACCTTGGACAGTCCCCGATACCTTTCCATATGACCAAGATGTGATCGTGCCGCTGCGAGCGGGAGAAACCATCAACTGGAAAGTAAAGTAGCATGAGCACGGGCGCACCCTCACCTCTTTTTGATAACCTAGATTATCTCGCGGACCCCTTCAGGGAGTCAGCAAGGCAGGTTGGTGCGCATCTACCTGAAAAAAATCAAAACGATTTTTACTTTTCTTTGCGGTATTTAAAAAGTTATCAAGGTAGCTCAGCCACGTTTAATTCTTATCGCCGAGAAGTCGAGAGGCTTCTACAGTGGGCATGGACCATAGAGGCACTATCTCTATCTGATTTGCGCAGGGAGCACATTGAGCGGTATATCGAGTTTGTCATGCGCCCGCCCGTCAGCTGGATCGGCTCAAAAAATGTCAGTCGCTTTGTGAACAGCAAAGGTGTAAGGGTCCCTAATCCAGATTGGCGCCCTTTTGTCACCCCAAAAAACAAGGCATTGGGCGTTAGCCAAACGGCCGAAACCTACACACCCTCGCAAAAAGCGCTTCAATCTTGTTTTGCCATACTCAGTTCGTTTTTCAACTTTTTAATCCAAGAAGAATATCTTTCCTCAAACCCTGTTGCACTCGTTAGACAAAAGAGCCGATTTATTCAGCGGACACAGCATCAGTCACCCGTTCGCCGAATCAGTAATTACCAATGGGACGAAGTCATCAGGGTGGCTGTAGACTGGGCCGAGAATGATCCGGATCAGCACGAAAGAACGCTCTTTATTTTGAATTGCCTGCTCGGGATGTATCTTCGAATCTCAGAATTGGTGGCCGATGAGCGCTCAACACCGGTCATGGGTGACTTTCGCGTCGATCAAGATCGAAACTGGTGGTTTCATGTGGTCGGTAAAGGCAATAAAAGTAGAATAGTGACCGTGTCAAACAGCATGCTTGAGTCCTTAAAACGCTATCGTCGGCATCTCGGCTTGCCTGAACTTCCACTGCCGGGCGAGCAATCGCCATTAGTAAGAAAAATTCATGGTAACGGCCCAGTTACGAGTACGCGTCAGATTAGAAACATTGTGCAGCAATGCTTTGATCAAGCTTATGAGAATCTGGCTAGCCAAGGTCAATCCACAGAAGCAAGCGAGTTGAAGGCTGCAACCGTTCACTGGTTAAGGCACACCGGAATTTCTGAAGATGTTAAGTTTCGGCCTAGAGAACATGTAAAAGAAGATGCGGGTCATTCGAGTATGGCCACAACCGATCGATATATTGATAGTGAGTTGCGTGAACGACACGCTAGCGCTGTAAACAAAAAAGTCATTCGTGATGCTCACGATGGATAGTTAATATGAAGTTTGTAATTAAATTATTTCCAGAAATCACCATTAAATCTAAGCCTGTTCGCAAACAACTTATTACCCAGTTACGCAGAAATATTAAGGATACCCTTAAATACAACGGACTGGACAGCCACGTTCAGGGAAGCTGGGACAATATTGAAGTAAGTTCAGATGATTCTCATGACGAACAAAAGATCGTATCCGTTTTGTGTCGCATACCCGGTGTCGCTAAAGTTCTGACAGTCAAAGAATTCTCCTTTAAGACGTTTGACGACATTTTTGAGACGGCTAAAAATCAATACGCCGAGCAAATTAAAGGTAAAACCTTTTGCGTTCGCGTTAAACGATCGGGCCAACACGATTTTCGGTCCGTTGATGTTGAGCGATACGTCGGTGGTGGACTGTTGCAGCACACTGACGCAAAGGCTGTTGCTCTGAAGAACCCAGATTTTGAAGTAAAGCTAGAGATTCGTAAGCAACGCCTACTCGCTATCACTGATGTGAACTATGGATTGGGCGGATTCCCCCTTGGCTGTCAAGACTCTGTGTTGTCACTTATCTCTGGCGGCTTTGATTCAAATGTAGCCAGCTACCTAATGATCAAGCGCGGACTTCAAACCCACTATCTATTCTTTAACATGGGGGGTACAGCCCACGAGGTTGGCGTTAAGCAAGTGGCACACTATTTATGGGAAACCTTTGCGGTCTCTCACGGTGTTAAATTTGTGTCTGTTCCATTTGATTCCGTCGTTTCTGAAATTTTGCAAAAAGTTGATAACCGTCAGATGGGTGTCATTTTAAAACGCATGATGTTAAGAGTTGCCAGCAAAATTGCCGAGCAATTAGGAATAGAAGCACTCGTGACGGGTGAAAGTATTGCACAGGTGTCCAGTCAAACACTGCGCAACCTTACTGTGATTGATGCGGTAACCGATACGCTGGTTATTCGCCCGCTGGTAGTCATGGACAAACCCGATATTATCGACACATCACGTGAAATTGGTACGTATGAATTTGCCGCTGCAATGCCTGAGTATTGTGGCGTCATTTCTGTTAAGCCAACGACAAGAGCAAGGTTTGAAAAGGTGGCAGCGGAAGAAGAACGGTTTGATTTTGCAGTGCTCGATCAGGCAATCGAAAATACAAAAATCGAACGCATTCAAGATGTCTTAAAATCTAAAACAGGAATTGCCGACGTTGAGCTGGTGTCGACCCCAAGTACCGATGCGATGATCGTGGACATTCGACACCCTCAAGAAGAAGAGGCCGCCCCACTTCATCTAACCAACAATGAAATCCGAAAAATCCCGTTTTTCCTGCTCAATAGAGAATTGGATTCTTTGCCTAAAGATCGCGATATTCTACTCTATTGCGCCAAGGGCACCATGAGTCAGATTCACGCTCAAGAACTCATGGCAAACGGGATGACCAATATTAAGGTATTTAAGCCTTAGCTAGCCAAGGCGGGCAATATAAAACCCCAACCAAGATAGATAGCCCCTTCAAGCAAGGGGCGCCCTTCTTCTCGCTCTCCAGCTCTTGGCAATACAATTCTTAAGCTCAACTCACTCAATATCAAAAACACGGTTAGAAACACAATAGAGCTTAACAGCCAAGCGATAACAGCAAGATGCAGTTCATATTGCATAGCGGATGCAAAGTGAGAGCTTGCACTAATGGCCAAAGCAGCTCCGACGTGTTGCAATGAATACTTCATTGCAACGAGATTCTTATGGGCCTTTGCCGCCGCTGTTATCCCATTACTTGTCCATAACATTCTGAGGCGGGTTTCCAGCGCTAACAGCAATTGACTGATGACAAAACCAAATAGCAAGGCAATAAGACCCAGGTTTCCATCCTGTGAGACCCACTTCATGGAAGACTGAATCACAATCGCAGTACCAATCATATGAGAGCCAGCGATGAATGCGGCCGCATCGTTTCCCTGCTCTGTTTCACTACTCAGGCTTACCGATGGCAAGACCAGTTTATCCTGAAGCCAAGCGCCTGCCCTTAATAACACAATGGCCAGCAGCCCATAGGCCGTCACAACCCCCCATTCATTAAGCAAACTAAGACTAAAGCTTCCCGAAGCAACGCCTGTGAGAGCAATCATGATTGCTAGAATAGCTGCTCCGCTGTCAATATTGGATGCCTCTTCGTGCTCCTTCACTGGTCGCACCATCAGCCTTGAAAGCCAACGCATGGCGGCTACAAGCAACAAAATGGCTACCAAGTCGATCAATAGAAAAGAAAAATAGGAATAGTTAAGCGTAATCCAGTCCATAAGGGGTAAATCGTTCCGAAAAAAGCATTAGGTCTTTATAATGCCTGTATTACCTAAAATGTCACGGAAAGCTTATGAAAATTGTGTCTTTCAACATAAACGGCGTGAGAGCAAGACTGCATCAGATTGAGGCTATCGCCACCACGCTAAAGCCAGACGTACTGGGCCTGCAAGAAGTAAAAGCAACGCCAGAACAAATACCGGTGCAAGACATTAGTGGCTTTGGCTTTCACACTGAAGCTCACTCACAAAAAGCACACTATGGAGTGGCAAATTTAAGCAATAAGCCACCAAAGGCTGTCACCAAAGGATTCCCTACCGATACTAGTGAGAGTCAGACGCGATTTATCCATACAACGCATATCGCACCGAATGGCGAAGACATACATATCTTAAACGGGTACTTTCCTCAGGGCGAAAATAGAAGCCATGAAACAAAATTCCCTGCCAAAGAAAGATTTTACGCAGACCTTCTAGATTACCTGAAAACAAACTTTACTCCGAATGACCAAGTTATCGTTATGGGAGATTTAAACGTTGCTCCCTTAGATAACGATATCGGCATAGGCGAGCCCAATGCTAAGCGTTGGCTTAAAACTGGGAAGTGTGCTTTTTTACCGGAGGAGCGTGAATGGGTAAGCAATTTACTAGAATGGGGACTAGTCGACTCCTATCGCCTTTTAAATCCAGAGATTGATAACCGCTTCAGTTGGTTTGACTATCGAAGTCGAGGATTCGAAGATGACCCCAAGCGAGGCCTAAGAATTGATCTAATACTGATCACAAAGCCACTAACAGAGCGACTTGTTAACGCCGGCATTTCATACGAAATAAGAGGCATGGAAAAGCCAAGCGACCATGCTCCCATTTTTATCGAGCTGGATTATTGATATCACTCAGGATTTGCAGAGCAGTCAGGACGACTGCGCTGCAAGAAACCCTAGCCAGCTATTGGCTTGCTGAGAATACAGTTTTGATTTAGATGCCTGGGAAAACGCGATCTTAGCCTCTTTGATTTCACCCAGCTTAAAGCGCGCTATGCCAACCAATAAAAAGGTTCGTGCCATTTCCACATTACTAATACTCTCGAGTTTCGTAATTGCATCCCCAAGAACCGAAGCGTTTTTCCATTCTTCGTCATCAACAAGGTATGACAGCAAGGTGATGCCGCTTTGAGCATCATCATATTGCTCGAATAAAATCGCCAAGACTGACTTTGCTCGCTCTATTTCTTTGGCCTGAAGCCAAGACTGAGCTAGGAGTTTATAGGCCTTTTTGCTTTTTTTGATCACACCAGACTCAAGTTGATCCGCAAGAATTCGCGCGCCTCTGAAAGGCACACCTTCATTGGCCAAAAGCACAGCAAGATTATAAAAATCCGTATCCTCAACCAAGTGCCGCTGTAACAGGGACAGGTAACCTGAGCTAGCAGCATCAGAAAACTGCTCAGCAGCCTGGTAGAGGCCGGATCGTTGCTCCCAGTACCTCTGATTTTCAGGGAAATTTAGAACCAATAAATTTGCGAATAACAATGCTCGGTCAAGGCGCCCGATTCTGTAATTACCACCTAACGCGTTACTCAGCCAAGCAGCGTTTGGCTTTTCAGAAAGCTCACATGCCCTTTCAATGTATGGTGTACCGCTTTTGTAATCTTCTTTCGCAAAATAGGCATTGGCTAACAACGCAAGTAATGTGGGGCTAGGCTGATCGGTGCCAGCCAAATACCCGAGCGCCACTTGTATTGAATCATCAAAGCGTTCTACCCCAAAATAAAGGTAAGCCAAACTAATACTAAGTTGGCGGCGTGTGCCATCATCTAAATTTTTTAACTTATAAGCACGCTCAATATCCAACAATGCCTGATCAGGCTGTTCTAACTTGTCATTAATCTGTGCCCTAATCTGTAATGCCAAGCCAAGCGCGAGATCATTATCTTTATAGTCCTTCAAAAAAGCATCGACTTCGCCTCTCAATTCAATAAGAGAATCTTGTTCCTGGTTTGAATCAATCGTTTTTTGAAAATCCTGCAATTGGTTGTAGGTTCTAGGGCTTAATGCCGCTTGCACCCCGAACGACAACACCAGCAAGAGCATAACGAGATACTTCACTCTATTTCTCCAAACTGAATTCATAGGTCTTTACGGCTGTCTGCTCAACAGGCTTACCGTTAACCAATTTGGCTTTAAACTTCATACGCCAAGCAGCTCGAATAGACTCACGCTCGAACACACCCTTTGGGTCCGCATCTAAAACCTTAACATCCTCAACGGTACCCTCTTTGGTGATTTGAATCTGAACGGTCACCCAACCTTCTATACCGCGTGACTGGGCCTGTGCTGGATAGCGAGGCGGCACATCCACCAAAGGAATAACATCATTGTCACCGACGCCGTAGCCACCTAGCATGGTGCCCAAGCCTGATCCTTTAATGTTATTTAGGTCCATACTTAGGTCCGGCATACTCATATCCAATGGCGCTAAAGCGGGGGCTTGCACTTTAGGTGCTGATGGGGAAGGCACGCTCTTTGGTTTAGGGGGCTCCTTCAGATTGCGCTCTTTAGTTTGCGTTTCACTGTCTCGTAAGGAACGAATGAAATCCACCATGGCAACGTTGTCTTCTCGTGCCTTTTCAGAAGCAGGCGGTTGTATCATCCAACTCATTAGCCAAAACGTGAAAAACGCAACCACCATTGCAATAGGCAAAACATAAAGAATACGCATAATTAGCTTGGATCCGCAGCTATGCTTATGTTGGTAATACCGGCTAAGCGAACCTGGTCCATCACCTGCACTAAAATACCGGTTCTGCTATCCGTATCGGCCTGAATGACAACGGCGCTTTCTGGGGCTTCAGCCCTTAGCTTTTCAATATTTGCCCTAACTGATCGGATATCAATGGCCCGCTTATCAACCCAGATTTCACCATTCGGTTTAATAGCAACCATGATGTTTCCTTTTTTATCTTCAGCGGCGGTTTCCGCTGACGGACGACTAACGGTTACACCACTCTCTTTTACGAACGACGTGGTGACGATGAAGAAAATCAGCATAATAAATACAATGTCTAGCATCGGTGTCATATCGACAGTACTATCATCGGAGTCTGCAAAGTTATAATGACGTCTCATGGTTTACCTATTTATGTAAACGATCATAAAAGCGATCGAGTTGCTTCTGCGCCAAGGCATCAAAACGAGTCTTAAAATACAGACCGATCAACGAAACAACCATACCAGCCATGGTAGGCACTGTCGCCATACTAATACCTGCGGCCATTGCCCTTGCATTACCGGTACCCGTTGCTGCCATTGTATCGAACACACTAATCATCCCCGTGACCGTTCCCAGCAAGCCAAACATCGGGCAAATAATAATCATCAATTGAATAAGCGAGCGATACTCAGCAAAGGCAATCGTGACTTCGGATATGACCGCATTTCTCGTTTTTTGACTGATCCATTTATTTCGATATTGGTACTGCTTCCATTCATGCAATTTATTTTTGCACAAAGCCTTTGCCTCAAATCTAAAAAACCAATATCGATCTAGAATGAGAGCAGCCAAAACGACAGCAATAAATAAAATGCCATAAAGTACAGGGCCTCCACTCTCCAGAAAACGAAGTACGCTATAAATCATGCATCCCTCTGGGCCTGCTTAGCGATCAAACCTGCGGCCTGTTGATCTAGTATCTGAACCAAAGCTTTGCTTCTACTGGTTACAACATTGTGAATAAACAACAAAGGAATCGCAGCCACCAAACCCAACACCGTTGTAATCAATGCCTGAGATATGCCGCTAGCCATTAACTTGGGGTCACTTGTTCCAAAGACCGTAATAGATTGAAATGTTGCAATCATACCGGTTACCGTACCCAATAGGCCGAGTAGTGGAGCCACTGCCGCCAGTAGTTTTATAAGTGATAAGCCTTTTTCTATTGCTGGCATTTCTTTAATAACAGCTTCATCCAGCTTCATCTCGAGAATTTCTAAATCCTTCTGTTCCCGCTCATTGGCATACACAGAGATAATGCGGCCCAATGGGTTATTTGTATCCGGCTTATCGACGTTCTCCAATTGATCATTAACACGATTGGACATTTGCAACTTTTCAATTAGCAGATAAAGCCCATACACAAATCCAGCAACGGCCAGCAATACAATGATATAACCAACCGGCCCACCCTGCTTAAGTCGATCCAAATACCCTGGGCTCTGGCTATCGATTGCCAGAAGCGTTCCTCTTGTTGGATCTAGGGTAAGTCCTTCGTAACCAGTGGCAGCAAAGTAATCCGAAGCAGCCATTGATACACTGGGCTGGGACGACATTTCAAATAAAGACTGGGTACCGGCATCAAAGGATAAGAATCCATTCTCAGTCAAAGCAACGAATGGGCCGACAAAGCCCACTGTCATTTCTTCAGTTACGCCTTGTTGGTTGATGACGTTAACATTTTGCTTAACCAGCATACTTTGCTTAGTCATGTGCCCCTGCAAAATAAACCAGAGCTGCTCTAGCTCGCTTATTTTCGGCAAAGCCTTGCTTTTAGAAAGGGTGTTTAATAGCGTAGCGTCTTGCTGTGAGATCAAACTAAGAATGGAGTTTTCTTGGATCGCACCCACATCTTGAGAAACCTGCCTAACCACGCCAAACATCTCACCCAGATTTCCAAGATTTTGTGTCAGCTCCTCTTCGAGCTCAGCCAAGTCTTCTTCGTTCTCATCAAACTGGCCTTTAAGCTTTTTAGCTTCTGTTTTAGCAGATTTCAAAGTATCTTGAGCATCTGCTAGCTGGCTCTTTATCTCTTTTAAGTCACGTTTATATAAGCGTTTTCGCTCATCTTCTAGCAAAACCTGAGAGGCTCTATCCTCTTGCACTTTTTTCAATAGATCTAACAAGTAAACTTCGTTAGCTGGGACCTCTCCCGCTGAATTCACAGACCAGACCTGAAATGAGATAAGGCAAGTAAGCAATACAAAAATAGCCTTCATCTATTTTTCCTCCAAGCTAGGTAAGTACACATCAAAAAACTCTGGTGCCGATTGCTGCTTGGCAACCCGAATACCCGCCTCTAGACCAGCCTTATAGGAATTATCCAGCGCATTCCACGCTTTCTCATCTCGATCCCAATAAGACATACTCTGCCCATCCAAACTCATTGAATACAGACCAACGCGACCCACGCGAAGAAATTCAACCATTTGTCCATCGTTATTCTTTTCCCGATAAGACTCTATGGTGCGCCCGTATTCGATCTCTATTTGAAATGCCTCAAGCACACGACGATATTTTTCTGAGATGGTTACTTTTGAGCTTACTAGCAGTGTTTTCAACTCTGCGACCCTCTGCTGTCGCTCATTCATAAGGAAAGGTGTATCGGATGCAATAAAGTCAGAAAGAGCGGTTAGCATGCTGTCCATTAACGGCATAATGCCCTGCTCGGTTTGTTCGATACTTAGAATTTGCTGCTTTAAAGACTCGATCTGCTTCGTCTGATCTGTAAGAACCGCTTTAAGCTGGCGATTATATGTCTCATATTGCTCGATTTCGGCTCTAGTCTGCTTTAGCGCAAGAAACGCCTCTGCCTTTTCTTCATAGAGTCTGTCAATTTGCTTTTGATCTTTTGCCCCCGTCGCAATGGATGCTTTTTGTGCCTCATCCACCTTGTCTAGTGTATTGGCATAACCAGACGCAACGCTAAGAGAGAGCACTGCCCAACCCGTGAACCCCAGCCATCTTGATAAAGAGATATTTTTAAATTTCATGAATGTCAAAACCCAGTTTAACCAATTCTTCTTTCGCGCTGGCCTGAGCCACCACACCGTAGCTAGCACGATCAAAATCAAAATAAGCATCGACCACTCTAAATAGGTCTTCCAACGTAACGCTTAAAATTCGATTTCTGAAATCGTTACGCCACTCATCATTTCGACCCTGAAGCGCATTATGGAATGCCTGCTTAGCTTCACCAGCAGGCGAGCCTGGCTTATCAATACCAGAAACCACCCCTAGAATGGCTTGCTCTATTGCCTCATCGGTATGCTTTGTATTAGCGAACCAATCAATAGACCGCTTAAAGTCTGACAGGGTTCCTTCAATCCTAGGATCACGATAACTGTAAAACTTAAACACCCCACTGGCACCATCATGAACAGCCCCACCACCGTATGCACCACCCTGCTCTCGAATAGCGGTATGAAGAAAACCATTTTTCAGAACATTAGCTAACACTGTCAAGGCTGGTGCATCTGCATGACTTAGCGATACCGTTGGAAGCGCCATTGCACAAAAATTGGTCTGAGAAGGGATCAACCAAGCTTCTTTTACTTGCTTACTAAAATCCGCCACATTAAAGCTTGGCACCCTGTCGCTCTTAGATTGACCGACCCACTCATTATCAAACGCCTTTATCGCCGCGCTCACACCCTCATTGTCAGAAACAAGTAAATGTATTGACGGCGAGCGCGAAATCTTTTCATAAAGGGTTTGCAGCTGATCACAAAACTTATTCAAGAAATCAGTATTGTCAATTTGCTTTACCCACTCGCGAGCTCTTAATAGACTTGGAAGTCCAGACATGCTGTAGGCCAGCTGACTCAAACCCGAAGTTCCAGAAGCAGCTATCCCCATGGCTAGGCTGTGTCCTTGGCCATTAATCGACTGCTCTTTTCGACTTAAGGACTGCTTCAAAAGGTCTTTGATACGGCCATGATCTTTGAAATTTGCAGATACAGCAGTATCTCTAAGCAATTGGTAAAACGGTTTGCTATTTCTTGCTAAAGCCTTCCCAGATAGCGTCCAGTAGGAAATCAAATCACCCTTATCGTCTACCGGTTGTCGAATGGTTGTAAAAGCAGAAATACCACCTACATGAAGGCTCTGTCGATTCTGGGTCGCCTCATAGCTTTCACCTGCTACACCCACTTCGGCAAGATAATGAGTTACCAGTGGCAGCATATAAAGCTCTTCTTCGCTAAGCTCAGGCAAAGCTTTTATGATCTGATGGTAGGTTAAACCATTGGTTCCCTGTGAATAGGTTGTGACTTGCTCGCCTTGTCGTTCGAGCGTACCGGTAGGTTGAGGGATCGAAAGCTTATCTGCAACATCCTCCAAACCGACCTTAGGCAGAATAGACTCATCATCTTTGCTAAGCTGCCTTTCTTTTAATGCCGTGCCTTGGCTAACAATGTTTTGAATTTCTTGTTCACTAAGGGCATCTCGAATCTTGTCCAACTTAGACTGCTCTGCATTTAACTTGCGCTGGTCAATCTCACTGTCAGGTTTAAACGTTAACGTGACGCGGTGCGGATTATCCAGTAAATACTTGTGAATCAGATTGGAAACAAACTGGGTGTCTTTGGCCTTTTCTCTCAGTTTTTCCAGCTCAGGGTCAAGATTTAGCAAATCGACCGGGTCACTGTAATGTGTCGCAGCAGCTAAAGAAGAAAGTATAAGCTGAAGTCCATACGGGTACCCATCGCCACCCACTTCCCTCTGAGACAGCTCAAGTTGATGTAAAACGGATTCGATTTGGTCCTGAGAGACGCCGGCCTCAGCGACATCTGACAACGTTTTCAAAACCAAGTCTTCTACCGCTTGGCGGTTGTCTGGCTCACTACCCTCTACCCCGCAAACAAAACACATTTCTTTATTGGAGTCTTCTAGGCCACAGAGTGGACTGGGACTTTCACCCAGTTTCGTTTTCTCAAGCGCCTCTCGTAGTGGACTTGCGCTGTTTTCCAAGAGCAAGCTTGAAAGGAAGTGAGCCTCTAACTGCTCTTCTAAGTTAGCACCATGACCCAATAGCCAACCAATAACATGATGGGTTTGCTGTTCCGCCTTTTGACTTGCGTAACTTTCTTCAACACGAATCGGCGCATAATATCGCTGCTCGTCAGCCACAGAGATGCGTTTATCTTGGCGCTCAAATTGATTTAGATACTCTGCAAATTTCTCATGGTGCTCCGTCGCCGAAATATCACCATATGTCATGAAAATTGCGTTCGAAGGGTGATAGTGTTCTTTGTAGAATGACGTGAGCTGCTCATAGGTTAGTTTCAAAATATCTTCAGGCTCACCACCGCTATTGAAGTGATAGGTGGTGGTTGGATACAGGTACTTTGTGAAGGCCTGCCAAAGCTGACTGGTAACACTGCTCATGGCCCCTTTCATCTCATTAAACACAACCCCTTTAAATTGAAGGGGCGTCGCCGGGTCTGCTGGATCCTGAAATTCAAGCCTATGTCCTTCTTGTAGGAAGTCCTGCTCATTTAGCGAGGCGAAGAACACAGCATCAAGGTAAACAGATAATAAATTATTGAAGTCCTTTTTGTTTTTCGAAGCAAATGGATAGGCAGTCCAATCGCTAGAGGTAAAGGCGTTCATAAAGGTATTAAGTGAGCGTCGAATCATCATGAAGAACGGATCACGAACAGGGTAATTTCGACTACCGCATAATGCAGTGTGCTCTAAAATGTGAGCCACACCAGTGGAGTCATTTGGCATAGTCCTGAGGGCCACAAGAAACACATTTTCGTCATTATCAGCCGCCATGTGATAGTGCTTTGCACCGGTCTTTGTGTGCTCGTACTCTTCCACAGTCACGCTGAGTGACTCGATCAACTGGGTTCTCAATAACTTAAAATCTGCGTGTGCCATTTGCCTGAGTTACCTAAAAAACGAATACCTGATAAATTGAGCTTAGAATACATGAAAACCAAGGTAAATGAGATGGATTTTCAACAAGAATTCCCACTAGACGACAGCGTAACCTACCTAAACCATGCCGCGGTCGCTCCCTGGCCCATTCGAACAGCGAAAGCTGTTCAAGAATTCGCCAATCAGAATACTGTTTACGGCTCCAAACACTATATGGATTGGCTAAAGACCGAAAATCTTCTTAGACAACAACTAGCGCAATTAATTAATTCAAACAGTACAAATGAAATTGCTTTATTAAAAAGCACCAGTGAAGGCCTCTCTGTCATTGCCTACGGAATCGATTTTAAGCCAGGCGACGAAGTAGTTATCAGTAGCGAAGAGTTCCCTTCCAACCGCATTGTATGGGAGAGTCTCGCCTGCAAGGGGGTAAAACTCATTGAAGTTGAGCTAGGCAATGCACCTGAAGAAAATTTAATCAACGCGTGCACATCAAAAACAAAACTTTTGTCGATCAGCTCTGTGCAATATGGAACAGGACGAGTGATTAATCTAAACAAGCTGGGTGAACACTGCTCCTCGACTGATACACTTTTTTGTGTGGATGCAATTCAAAGCATTGGCGCAATGCCGTTCGACGCACAGGCTTGTAAAGCAGATTTCGTAGTAGCAGACGGTCATAAATGGATGCTTGGCCCTGAGGGGTTAGCGCTTTTTTATTGTAAAAAGTCAGCAATGCCCGCTCTGCAATTGAATCAATATGGCTGGCATATGATCGAGAATGCCGGCAATTACGCCACCAAAGACTGGTCCGTAGCATCAAGCGCAAAGCGGTTTGAGTGCGGCTCGCCTAACATGCTAGGAATACATGCCTTATCAGCCAGTCTTAGCTTAGTGCTAGAAGTGGGCATGGAGCGCATCTCAAAGCGGGTACAAGCCTTAACCCAGTACATTCGAACCAAGATCCAAGAAAGACCCGCATTGGCTCTGCTGTCAGATGGCAATACCCTATCGGGCATTACGACGTTTCGGGTTGCAGGCATGGACAGTGACACTGTTTATAGAATGCTGATGGACAGGTCTGTAATGTGCGCCTGTCGAGGGGGAGGCGTGAGGTTTTCACCCCACTTTTATCAAGACAGCTCTATCATAGATAGGGCGTTTGACATTTTGGACGATATTATCAAGCAACAGGAGGCATAGCTGCAAAGCTACACCTTAAACTGGCTAGTGATCTTCCTTAGGTTATGAGAAATACTCATTAATGATTCACTGGCCGCCTCAACCTCCTGAACGTTTTTCACAGCTGCATCCGCATTGGCCCGAATACCGTCCACATTGGTTTTGATATTATTGGAGACTTTCTCTTGCTCCCCTGTTGCGTCGGCAATCTCCATATTCATTTGAGTGATGGAGCCCACCTTTTCCGTAATGGTCGCGAGCGAGGCATCTGTCTTCGCTGCCTGTTCGACACTCATGCGAGCTTGATCCTGTGAATGAGACATCACCTCTGCTGCACTTCTAGCAGCGCTTTGAAGCTCTTCAATTACTCGCTGGATTTCTTGCGTTGAATCTTGGGTTCGTGAAGCAAGCGTACGCACTTCATCAGCCACCACTGCAAAGCCTCGACCTTGCTCACCCGCCCGAGCCGCTTCAATGGCCGCATTGAGTGCGAGCAAATTTGTTTGCTCTGCAATACCTTTGATTACATCCAGAATCGTTCCAACATTTTCGGTGTCCGCCTCAAGCTTACTGATGACCTGAGCGGCTCGCTCAACCTCGCTAGCCAAGTCATTAATTGACTCTACTGATTGTGTTACCACACTGCGACCCGCTTTCGCTTCCGAATCGGCTTCTTTCGCTGCCTCTGCAGCGCTAGACGCATTAGAGGCAACATTTTGTACACTCACAAACATCTCATCCACCGAACGCGTTACTTCATCGGTTGCACGTGATTGCTGGTCGGTAATTTCACTGGTTTTGGTGGTCATGGTACCCAAGTCGCCCGACACCTTCGCAAGCGGTTCAATGGAGTTCACCACTTCGTTAATGCTTTGGTGGAGCTTATTCATGAATTGATTAAACCAGTGCACTAAGGAGCCAATTTCATCCTCACTGGTTTGTTGTATACGCTTGGTTAAATCCCCTTCGCCGCTAGCAATGTCTTTTAACGATTCGAGCATCATGTTTAGGTTTCGTGTAATCAGCAGCACTATGCTCGCACTGATTAAGATAATGGTGGCAATAGCCACAATACTGACTATGAGCGTAGTCACTAACGCGCTACTAGTCGCACTGTTAGAATCCTCAACAGTCCGATAAAAAGCCTGTAAAGCGGACTCATTGAAGTCGGTTAATTGTCTTTTTGTCTTGGTGAGACGATCATTCATTTGCTGGACTAGTGTAGGCATCTCAGACGGGTCCAAGTTACCATTTACCATACCCTCGGAAAGCTTGAGAGCGACCGCAAAATATCCTTTAGCGGACGCTTCAGTGTCGTCTAAAATATCAATTTTTTCAGACCAAAGTGTTTTTTGCTCTTCAATCTTACTGGTTAGCTCAGAAAAAGTACGCTTAGCGGATTCAACCATATCAGCTTCGCCTGTGCTCACCGCCGTATTAAGTAACTCTTCGACACGATTGATGCGCACTAGGTTTTCACGACTGGATTGGACGACAGGGAAATATAGATTCTGAATCTGAGCTAGGCGCTCAGTGTTTTCGGTGTTGATTTGGGTGTTTACAGCAAGACTTGCGATAAAGCCAATCACCGCGATGGCCGGAATGACCAGTATCTTAGCTTTTATGGAAAACCGACTCAGAAAATTCATGGACACCTCAACTAAACTGCCAATCCCTGCTTTTACTAATAATAAGCATAGACAAAGATTAGCTGAGGTCTAACGAATATAAGGGATTAAATGTCCTGAGTGGGGTCGAACCAAGCCAACTTTTCGTGCAGACTAACCACCTCACCGACGATAATCAAGGTGGGCGCTACAACTGGTTGATTTTCAAGGGTTTTTACCATGGTTTCCAAAGTGGCAACCACCACTTTCTGGTCACGGGTTGTACCCTTTTGAACCAAAGCAATTGGGGTCTCTGGCTCCCTGCCATGCTCGATCAGCTTTTCACAAATGATTGGAAGACCCATTAGGCCCATATAAAACACAACGGTTTGACCCTTGTGGATCAACTCATTCCAAGGGAGATTGGTACTATTATCTTTTAAGTGGCCGGTCACAAATCGAACTGATTGGGCGAAATCACGATGAGTGAGCGGAATACCGGCGTAGCTACTACACCCTGCCGCCGCGGTGATGCCGGGAACCACTTCAAAAGGCACACCGGACACGCTTAGCTCTTGAATTTCCTCTCCGCCTCTGCCGAATATAAACGGATCACCGCCTTTTAAACGCAGTACACGGTGCCCCTTCTTGGCCAATTCAACTAGTTTTTTGTTGATGCCGTCCTGGGGTACCGCATGATCAGATCGCGCTTTACCCACATAGATCAGCTCGGCATCCCTACGAACCAAGGCCATAATTTCATCGCTAACTAAGCGGTCGTAAAGTACCACATCAGCCTGCTGCATTAGCCTCAAGGCCTTGAACGTTAGCAGATCCGGATCACCTGGGCCTGCCCCGACCAAATACACCTCTCCCAACTCTTTCGGAACTGGCTTGGCTTCATTTAGCTCTTGAACTAGCAAAGCTTCTGCTTCTTTTTCCTTTCCTGCGACCATGAGAGCGCCTACGTGCCCACCCAAAGTCTTCTCCCAAAACCCTCTACGAAGATTTATGTGTGAAAACTTTGCCTTAACCGCGTCACGGTAGCGACTCGCCAACCCTGCTAAGCGTCCGTATGAAGCTGGGATCACAGACTCAATTTTTGCGCGCAGCAGGCGGGACAATACAGGGGCAGACCCGCCCGAGCTCACAGCAGCGATCACAGGAGAGCGATCAACAATAGCAGGGAAAATAAAGCTACAGAGGTCAGGTTGATCAACCACATTTATGGGTATAGATAAGGCCTTAGCCTTTTTAAACACGAGTTCATTAGTGGCACGGTCATCGGTGGCCGCAATGGCAATCTGAACACCTTTTAGGTCGCCCTCTTCAAAAGGACGCAAGGCTGACTGCCCTTGCGTGCTTTCTACTAACGCTTTCAGATCATCTCGAATCTTTGGTGCAACAACATTTAGCCTTGCACCTGCTTTAGCGATCATTCTTGCCTTGCGTAGGGCGACTTCGCCTCCACCAACCAAAAGAACGGTTTGACCCTGAAGCTTAAAAAATAAAGGTAGAAAATCCACTAGCCGATAAACTCAAGATTGTTCATATAACGCTTTAATGCATCAGGCACTTTGATGCGTCCATCTTCCTGCTGATAATTTTCCATTACGGCTACCAAAGTACGCCCAACCGCAAGACCAGAGCCATTCAGAGTATTTAGCAATTCTGGCTTACCCGTTTCTGCGTTTCTCCAGCGGGCTTGCATACGGCGAGCCTGGTAGTCTCTAAAGTTGCTACAAGAACTGATTTCGCGATATTTTTGCTGGCCAGGTAGCCACACCTCAAGATCGTAAGTCATGGCAGCTGAAAACCCTAAGTCGCCACCACATAATTTCACGACACGATAAGGCAACTCTAGTTTTTGCAAAATAGCTTCAGCGTGACCTGTCAGGCTCTCTAGGGCCGCATCACTGTCTTCTGGCTTAACAAGCTGTACCAACTCAACCTTTTCGAATTGATGCTGACGAATCATTCCACGAGTGTCGCGCCCATAGCTACCCGCTTCACTTCTAAAGCACGGTGTATGACAAGCCATCATGACAGGCAACTCTTTCTCGTCGATGATCTCATCGCGAGCAATATTGGTCACGGGCACTTCTGCTGTCGGGATCAAATAGTAATGAGTGTCATTGAAAGGAATCTTGAACAGATCTTCTTCGAATTTTGGCAACTGACCAGTGCCCTTCAAAGAATCTGCATTCACCATAAACGGCACATAAGTTTCGCTATAGCCATGCTCATCGGTATGAGTGTCCAGCATTAACTGAATAAGGGCGCGATGCATTCGTGCAATTTGCCCCTGCATCAATGCAAATCGAGATCCTGTAATTTTAGCGGCCAGCTCAAAATTCAATTCACCGATCGCTGCTCCAAGATCGACATGATCCTTTGGCTCAAAGCTCAGCTGAGTTGGCTCACCCCACACTCGAACTTCGACATTATCGTCTTCGTCTTTACCCTGTGGTACGGACTCATCTGGGATGTTAGGGATAGACATGAGCAGGTCATTAATTTGCTCTTGAATCGCCCTGGCTTTCTCAACTTCCACACCAAGCTTTTCATCAATGGCCTCAAGCTCTTTAGCCACTTCCGCCTTGGCCTCGTCGACACTCATGCCTTGACCGATAAGCTGCCCGACTTTTTTGGACGCCTTTTTCTTGTCTGCTTGTAAACTTTGAGAGCTAACGTCCGCTTCTTTGCGCTGCGCATCTAGGGCTTTAAAGGACTCTGAATCGAAGCTATAACCTTTTTTAAGCAGGGCTTGGGCTACATCTTCAGGGTTTTCTCGAAGTCTACGTATGTCCAACATCTTTTTAACGATCCAATTACACAAACAGTTTGGCTAAATACCACCCAGCGAAACAGGCCAATACACACCCTGTTACACTGGATACAAAATAAACAATTGCCTGAACCACCTGCCCACTATGAAGCAAATTAACACCTTCAATTGAAAAAGTAGAAAAGGTGGTAAAGGCACCTAGGAAACCAATCATAACCAGCTCTCGCCAGTATCCAGTTAGTTTAAGGTAATCCAGAATTATGACTGCGCTAATCCCCATAAGAAAAGAGCCCAGTAAATTGATGGTGAGTGTAGCAAATGGGAAAGCGGTTCCCAAAGACTTTGTCAAAGTTGAACTCACATAAGCCCGTGTCATGGCTCCCATGGCCCCGCCAAGGGCTATAACCAAGTAATGCATATCTATTCGTACCGCCGTTTTGTGCTGTATTGATCAAGATGCTTAAGATGGGCCATTTTTTCGCCAATTTTGAGCTCAAGCCCTCTATCGACGGGTTTATATAGTTCTAATTCTTTTAATTCTTGTGGTAAATAGCACTCGCCTGCTGCATAGGCGCCCTCTTCATCGTGAGCATAGCGATACTCTTGACCATACGCTTCAGCCTTCATAAGCTCAGTTGGCGCATTTCTAAGGTGCATCGGCACCTCATAAGAAGGCGTGCTTTTAACGAGGGCGCGCATTTCATTAAAGGCTTTGTAAACTGCATTGCTCTTCGGTGCACTTGCCAAATAAACAACTGCTTGAGCTAGGACCAGCTCGCCCTCAGGGCTTCCTAGTCGCTCATAGGCCTGCCAAGCATTAGACGCTATCTCAAGCGCCCTTGGGTCTGCATTACCAATATCTTCGGCAGCCATTCTAATAAGGCGCCTGGCAATGTAATACGGGTCGCAACCACCGTCGATCATCCTGCAAAACCAATACAGTGCACCGTCTGGGCTACTCCCTCTCACAGATTTATGCAGGGCTGAGATCTGCTCGTAAAAAACATCCCCCCCTTTATCAAACCGCCTTAGAGAGTCCTGTGCAATTTCTGAAATATGAGTCTTGGTGATTTCGTTGCCACCCTCATTGATCACCAAATCAGCACACATTTCAAGCAGCCCAAGTGCTCGTCTCGCATCGCCATCGGCCAAACGAGCAAGTAACATAGCATTATCCTGGGAAAGCCTGACCTTACTAGCGAACCCTTCGTCCGCGGTTAAACCAGATTGAATGACGTTAACCAAATCTTGCTCAGTCAATGACTGAAGGCGATAGACACGAGCTCGGCTCAATAAAGCGGAATTGAGTTCAAAACTTGGGTTTTCAGTGGTTGCACCAATGAAAATAAACAAGCCTTTTTCTACGTAGGGTAAAAAAGCATCTTGCTGAGATTTATTAAACCTATGCACTTCGTCTACAAACAACAAAGATTTTCGCCCAGATGCAGCAGACATTCGCGCTTTTTCTACGCAAGCCCTAATTTCCTTCACCCCGTCCATGACGGCTGAGAGTGAAATAAAGGTAGAATCTGTGTAGTTAGCCAGAAGCCTCGCTAGCGTGGTTTTCCCAACTCCTGGTGGACCCCAGAAAATCATCGAGTGCAGCTGCCCTGCCTCAATCATTTTACGTAGAGGTTTCCCCTCTCCTAGAAGATGATCTTGACCTATATAGCCATTCAAATCCTGAGGTCGTAGTCGCGACGCCAAAGGCTCATAGGGTTGAGATTCGCTAAACAGGCTCATTGTGCGCTAATAACATCAACACCCTCAGGGGCTGAAAACGTGAACAGGGAATCGTTTTTCAAATAGCGACTATGTTGCTTAAAGCTCAGTACTGTTTTTTGACCAACTTCATCTTTTATGATCATGCGACTCAGTTCATTACCAACAAATTCGAGTCGCAAGCGATCAAACAAAGCATCCGCCCGCTTAGGAATAAGTACAAAATGCTTCTCATCTTGTAATAGCTCTGAAAAAATGTCGTACTCTGATTGTAAAGGCCCTACATCGCCCGACAGCAATAATGCAGGCGTAGCTGATAAACGCTTATCTAGCTTCTGCGTTGTTACTTGCTCTAAATCTTCGTCGTATTGCCATAAGTTAACACCATCAGACACCAATAATTGCGAATAGGGCTCTTCACTTTCCCAGCGAAATTTATCTGGTTGAGCCAAGTAGATCTTCCCCTTTTGACTTTGCAGTAGCGCACCACTGCCATCGAACGTATGCTGCACAAACACCATACTAGCGCCGTCTAACTTACCCAGTAAGCCCGACAGCACAGATAAATCTTCCTGAGCCCAGGACGGCTGGCCAAACAAAATCACACAGAAGAGCAATACTTTTTTATACATAACACCTTTTTCCACTAATGAGGCACAGGAGGCGGCGCCAGCACCTCGCGACTGCCATTTGTACCCGGCTCACTAACTACGCCGGCCTGCTCCATGGTCTCAACCAGGCGTGCAGCTCGGTTATAGCCAATTCTTAACTTTCTCTGAACGCTGGATATGGAGACCTTTCTCGTCTCGGTAACAAAAGCAACAGCTTCATCAAACAGCGCATCACCTTCTCCATCATCACTTCCCTCAGCCGGAAAGCCCGGAACAACTACGGAGCTGTCACCCTCAAGAATGGCTTCAATAAATTCAGGCTCTCCTCTGGCCTTCCAATCAGCTACCACCGCATGGACTTCGTCGTCATCAACAAAAGCACCGTGCACGCGGATTGGCAAGGAGGTGCCAGGGGGCAGATAGAGCATATCGCCATGACCCAATAGTTGCTCGGCACCACCTTGATCAAGAATGGTTCTAGAGTCAATTCTTGAGCTTACTTGAAATGCCATACGTGTCGGAACGTTCGCTTTGATCAAGCCGGTTATGATATCGACACTTGGACGCTGCGTTGCCAATATAAGGTGTATACCTGCTGCCCTAGCTTTCTGTGCAATACGGGCAATTAACTCTTCAACCTTCTTGCCGACAATCATCATCATGTCTGCAAACTCGTCAATCACGACAACAATATAAGGAAGCTTTCCTAGATCAGGGGCCACCGGATCAAAACTTTCATCTGGATTCCATAGCGGATCTTTTAGTGGCTCTCCCCTGTCGATCGCATCCAGCACTTTTTTGTTGTACCCAGCAATGTTTCGCACCCCTAGCGAAGCCATCAACTTATAGCGGCGCTCCATTTCCCCCACACACCAGCGCAAACCATTCGCAGCTTCTTTCATGTCGGTTATAACAGGAGACAGTAAATGAGGAATGCCGTCGTAAACAGACAGCTCAAGCATTTTAGGATCGACCATAATCAGCCGTAAGTCATCGGGAGTCGATTTATATAGCATGCTGATCAGCATACTGTTTACACCTACCGATTTACCGGAACCTGTCGTACCCGCCACCAGTAAATGGGGCATCTTTGCTAGATCAGCTGTCACAGGGTCACCTGCAATGTCATGACCCAGTGCAAAGGACAAAGGTGATGTCATCCCCTGATATTCCGTAGAGGCGAGCACATCCCCTAAATACACCATCGCGCGCTTCTCATTAGGGACTTCAAGACCCATGACAGATTTTCCTGGTATTACTTCAACCACCCTTACACTCACCATAGCGAGTGACCGCGCTAGGTCCTGCGCAAGATTGGTGATTTTTGAAGCCTTTACACCGGGAGCGGGTTGAATTTCGAATCGAGTAATAACCGGTCCAGGGTTGACCGCAACCACTTCGACTTTTACACCAAAATCTTTTAGTTTTTGCTCTAACAAGCGAGACATTTCTTCCAATTTTTCCGGAGAATACCCAGAAGACACCTCCCCCTCTTGGCGATTGAGCAAACTAAGTGATGGTAATGCATCGCTAGCAAACAAATTCCCTTGCATGCTTGCCGGGCCTTTTGACTTCTTCTCAAACGGCTGAATCTTTAACTTCTTCTCTTGATCACTCATATCATTGGCAGGTACTGCTTTTGTTTTAGGCTTCGCTTTTTTTGCCAATACCACTGGAGCAGGCGCGGGTTCAACAACCTGGCTCTCGCTCACTACGTCATCATCAGAATCATCCACATGGCGCGATGGCGACCCATTCTCTGCACTCACAACCGGCACCGACACACCATTCAAAGCATTAAGGGGGTCATCATCCACGACTGGCTCTGTACGATCAGCAATATGCAAAATCTCTGTGGCTGTGGACTCAGAACGACCTTTAAATGTTTTCGCTAAGAAAATGGTTTTTGATTGAATCGACTTTATTAGGCCTAAAGTCATGCCACCAATCCGGTCCAGTGTCGCGAGCCAATCCAAGTCTGAAATAACCGTTACGCTGATTAAAAACACAGCCGAAGCAAACAGCGTGGCCCCTGCCACACCTAACTGACTGGTCATATAAGGCGCAAGGTTTTGTCCTAGCGCCCCAGCTGGACCAGCAGGCAAATGACTGGAGACATCAAAAGTTCCAACCAGAACACAAGAGGATAAAATTAAAAGCAAGAACCCGCTAAAACGCCACAACCAACCAGCCCAGCCATAGTGTAACGGCGGGTGCCAGATTCGTTGAGACATCTGAATGGCAAGTACAGTAGGCAGCAAATAGGCCACATAACCAACCAAGGAGAAAAGAATATCGGATAGATAGGCGCCTATCGCTCCCCCAAGATTTTGATAGGATGAGCTTGAAACGCTCATTCGCCAACCTGGGTCTTGAGGGGAATACGTCGTCAAAGCGAGCAATGCAAAGGCCGCCACGACAATCGCAATGATCACCGTCGTGCTTTTCGCCACTGCTTTTAACTGAGCCTGCCAGTCTACGTGAATTTTTTCTTTATTTTGAAGCACTTAGAAGCTAGCCTAGGGGGATGATCGATTCCCCCTGATTGTATCGTGTTAATCAGATATATCTAGGGGAAAGCCCAAAAACTTTGACACCTTCACATGCTATGGAAACACTGCCTTGGCTTAGCAATGACCCTTGCCTCTGGCCCAGCCCCGATAGTGCCTTCTCAGAACCCAACGGCCTTCTAGCGGCCGGTGGCGACTTAACTCCAGAAAGACTACTTAATGCCTACAGTCTAGGTATCTTTCCTTGGTTTAGTGATGGCGACCCCATACTATGGTGGTCACCTTCCCCTCGCGCAGTCGTTATCCCCGAGCAGTTTGAAGCATCAAGGAGTCTGAAAAAACTCCTCAAAAAGAATTTATACGAGAATAGAATCAATACTGATTTTGAAGGTGTCATACGCGCCTGCGCATCCATAAAGCGCGAACAAACTGGAACCTGGATTACAGAAGATATGATCCAAGCCTACATAACCCTCCATCGGCTTGGCTGGGCTCACTCCTTTGAGACATGGCGCGGCACTAGGCTGGTCGGTGGACTGTACGGACTAGCGATAGGCAAAGCTTTTTTTGGAGAGTCCATGTTTAGCAAAGAAAGTAACACCAGCAAACTGGCCTTCTGGCACCTTTGTCGACGACTATCCGAGCATGAGTTCACCCTGCTAGACTGCCAAGTAGCAAGCGACCACCTGTTCACCTTAGGGGCTATCGAAATGGATCGACACGTTTTTCAGGAACACCTTCAAACCGCCCTAGCTGTACCAAGCAGCACCATCGACTGGGGATGCGAATGAGCCGGTCTCAGTTAAGCAATCATATCCGCCTAATGACGCTAGCCGATACCCACCCGTGCAGCTATCTCGAAGGGGTGCAATCGAACTCAGTCTTTATTGACTGTGATACCCCACCAAGTTGGCGTCAATACTCAGAGCTATCAAGAATAGGGTTTCGCCGGAGCGGCCGACACTACTACCGCCCCCACTGCCCCGATTGCAACGAGTGCAAGAGCGTTCGCATACGCTGCCTAGAATTCGACCTAAATCGTAAATCTCGGAAGCGTTTACTAAAAAAGGGCCACAAGCTTATTGCCGCCATGGAGGAGCCTGTATTTAGCCTTAACCATTACGACCTCTACGAGCGATACGTGCAAGCCCGGCACAGTGATGGTGATATGTACCCGCCCAGCATGGATCAGTACCGCTCCTTTCTGTTAGATGGCATCCCAAGCTCTCGTTTCTTCACCCTAAGAAATCAAAAAGGAGAGCTTAAAAGCGCCACACTCATCGACGTATTAGATGATGGCATCAGTGCAGTCTATACATACTTTGATCCGAACGACCAAGAATTCTCTCTAGGCACGCTTGCTGTGCTTAAGCTTGCCGAGCTTTGCAAAGCAGGCAAAATGCCATACATCTACCTAGGCTACTGGGTTAAAAACAGCCCAAAAATGGCCTACAAGCGAAAATTCGACCCACTAGATGTACTTGATAACGAAAAATGGCATTTGTTGTCCGAAGAAAACTAGCTTATTGCAGCAAATTCAGGCAGAATGCGCACCGATTTTAAAGCAACCTAGGTGATTGAATGTCTAGAGAAGACCACATTGAAATGGATGGCGAGGTGATCGACACCCTTCCAAACACAATGTTTCGCGTAAAGTTAGAAAACGGCCACGTTGTGACAGCACACATCTCTGGCAAAATGCGTAAAAACTACATCCGCATCCTGACTGGCGACAAGGTAAAGGTCGAACTAACGCCATACGACCTAAGCAAAGGTCGTATCACCTATCGTGCTAGATAATAAAAAAAGGCCCTAAGGGCCTTTTTTTATGCGAGCTCTGTGGCCTCCTCTTCCTGCAGGATAGATAAGGTAACCGCCTCATCACCCTCCATATAATCAATCTTCACCGTTCCACCCTTTTCTGACAGCTCGCCAAATAGAATCATCTCCGCCAAAGGCTTTTTGACATTATCCTGAATCAATCGCGCCATAGGTCTTGCCCCCATTTGCGGATCATAGCCCTTTTCGGAAAACCAGGATCTAGCGGCGTCCGTCGCATATATCATGACCTTTTTGTCGTCCAGTTGGGCCTGTAATTCAGCAAGGAATTTATCCACCACATGACCAATAACGTCTTGTGGCAAGGCTTCAAATTGAATGATGCTATCTAACCGATTCCTAAATTCTGGCGTAAACATCTTACGAATCACTTCCATAGCATCAGTCTGATGATTCTGCTCATTAAAGCCGATCGAGCGTCGACTGCTAGCCTCAGCCCCTGCATTAGTAGTCATAATAAGTACCACATGCCTAAAATCAGCTTTACGACCGTTATTGTCTGTTAGCGTGCCATGATCCATGACCTGAAGAAGCAAATTAAACACATCTGGATGCGCCTTTTCTATCTCATCCAACAACAAGACACAGTGAGGGGTCTTATTGACGGCCTCGGTCAATAGACCACCTTGATCATAACCCACATACCCAGGAGGAGCGCCTATCAATCTAGACACCGTGTGCGCCTCCATGTATTCAGACATATCGAAACGAACCAGCTCCATTCCCATAATATGCGCCAACTGACGACTCACTTCGGTCTTACCCACCCCGGTTGGACCTGCAAATAAAAACGAACCAATGGGCTTTTCAGGGGATTTTAGGCCTGCCCGCGATAGCTTGATCGCATTTGCTAATGAAGTGATAGCCTGGTCCTGTCCAAACACCATCATCTTCATGTTTTTATCCAAGTCTTTTAGTGCTTGCTTATCATCGGTATTCACCGATCGCGAAGGAATGCGGGCAATCTTAGCCACCACTTTCTCTACATCAGCAACCTGAATCACTTTTTTACGCTTACTGGCGGCCAGCAATTGCTGGCCTGCGCCAACTTCATCAATCACATCAATAGCCTTATCCGGCATATGGCGATCACGTATATACCGATCGGCCAACTCAGAGGCCGCCCTAAGCGCCTTATCTGTATATTTAATGCTGTGATGCTCTTCAAACTGAGGCTTAAGCCCCTTCAATATTTTGTAGGTATCCTCAACACTAGGCTCAACAACATCAATCTTCTGGAAGCGACGCGCAAGCGCACTGTCCTTTTCAAATATCCCTCTGAACTCATTGAACGTGGTTGAACCCATACACCGCAACTGACCACTGCTTAGCAAAGGTTTAAGCAAGTTAGATGCATCCATCACACCACCCGAAGCAGCTCCCGCACCAATAATGGTATGAATTTCATCGATAAAAAGAATGGCCTTTGGCTGGCGCTTTAACTCTGCCAATAGCGTCTTAAATCGCTTCTCAAAATCTCCGCGATATTTAGTGCCGGCCAACAAGGCCCCCATATCGAGACTATAAACAACAGAATCCTTCATAATTTCGGGAATCTTATTTTCAACAATGCGCTTGGCCAAACCCTCGGCAATTGCCGTTTTACCGACACCCGACTCACCCACCAACAACGGGTTGTTTTTTCGTCTTCTCGACAAAATCTGAATGCATCGCAAGAGCTCTTCGTCGCGCCCAATAAGGGGATCAATACGCCCTTCTTTGGCCTGCTTGTTTAAATTGGTCGCGTAGTTTTCCAGCGCGCTTGAGGAAGCATCAGCAGAAGCATCCTCATCTAAATTTTCAGATTCAGTCTCTTCTTGCTCACCACCTAGCTTGGAGATGCCATGACTAATAAAATTAACCACATCAATCCTGGCAATATTCTGCTGTTTCAAGAAGTAAACAGCCTGGCTCTCTTGCTCACTAAAAATGGCCACCAACACATTCGCCCCGGTGACTTCCGATTTACCAGAACTCTGTACATGAAACACTGCCCGTTGAAGTACGCGCTGAAACCCTAAGGTAGGCTGCGTTTCCCGCTCAACATCATCCTCAGGCAATAATGGCGTTGTCGAATCAACAAAGTCTCGAAGCTCTTTACCTAGACGATCGATTTCTGCACCACACGCCTGTAGAACTTCCTTGGCCGCTTCATTCTCTGTCAGTGCAAGCAAGAGGTGTTCAACCGTCATAAACTCATGACGCTTGCCACGGGCTTCTTTAAAAGCCGTATTTAATGTTGTTTCCAAGTCTCTATTTAACATAAGCCACCCCTACCTAACCAACTCGTTGGACATCGCACATAAGTGGATGCTGATTTTCCTTGGCATATTGGATTACCTGAGCCGCTTTAGTTTCCGCAATATCCTTAGGGAACACTCCGCAAACCGCACTGCCCTGGGTATGAACCGCGAGCATGACCTGGGTCGCTCTCTCCATATCCATAGAAAAAAAACGCGTAAGAACATCAATTACAAAATCCATGGGCGTGTAATCATCGTTAAGCATGATGACACGGTACATTGACGGACGCTGCAATTCTGGCTTAACTGGTGCAACAGCTATGCCATGAGCATCCTCTTCCTGATGGTCTTCACTACTTAAGACTAGTTTATTTTTGGGCATTTAGCCGAGCTCCTACCGATAACGCCAACTGAACAGAAAAAAACCAATTTGACCCTTGACAAAGCATGTATATTGCCACATGGTAACTCGAACTTTGGTTACCTAAAACATAATGTCACAAGATGACTATATGGTTCCAAAAATAATAATTACAAGTCTGGTTATGGAGTACAAAATCATGCAAACAGGGAAAGTAAAATGGTTCAATAACGCCAAAGGCTATGGATTCATTCTATCCAATGAAGGTGGTGAGGACCTTTTTGCTCATTACTCGTCCATACAAACCGAAGGATACAAAACCCTTAAAGCCGGTCAGAGCGTTCAGTTTGATACCAAACCAAGTGGCAATGGCATCCACGCCATTAATATCGTACCACTCGATATGATCAGCCCAAGCAAGGACAAGCAAGATGCCAACATGAAAAAAGTACTTGGCGAAACCACTGAAGAAGCCTAACTCAGCTTCAACCAGACAAAAAAAAGCCCGGATATCCGGGCTTTTTTTATTTGCGGTTAAATTCCATCAATAATGGCATTTAGAGTAGCACTTGGCCTCATGGCAACTTCCATCTTGGCTGGATCTCCATGATAGTAGCCACCAATATCTACTGCACTTCCCTGAGCCTGACTCAGCTCCTGAACGATTTTCGGACGAGACGCCTCTAGCGCATCCGCCACCTTGGCGAACATGACTTTAAGCTCCGAATCTTCATTTTGAGCCGCCAATGCCTCAGCCCAATAAAGCGCTAAATAGAAATGACTACCGCGATTATCCACCTCACCCACAGAGCGATGTGGCGAGCGATCGTGATCTAGGAATTTGCCGGTCGCCTCATCCAAAGCAGTCGCAATCACTAACGCCTTAGCATTGTCAGATTTTCGGCCCAAGTCCTCTAGCGATACCGCCAAAGCAAGAAACTCACCCAGTGAATCCCAGCGTAAATGACCTTCCTCTGCCAACTGCTGAGCGTGCTTAGGTGCAGACCCGCCCGCCCCAGTCTCATACAGGCCACCGCCTGCCAACAACGGCACAATAGATAGCATTTTCGCACTGGTGCCCAACTCTAAAATTGGGAATAAGTCCGTTAAATAATCACGCAACACATTGCCCGTTACAGAAATAGTATCCTCACCCGCTTTCACTCGAGCCAAGGTGTAACGAATAGCCTCAACCGGCGCGTTAATGGTAATTTCAAGGCCAGCGGTATCATGCTCACCTAGATATTCATTTACCTTCTTGATTAAATTAGCGTCATGGGCTCGGTTTTCATCTAACCAAAACACAGCTGGATTACCTGTGGCACGAGCACGCTCAACCGCCAACTTAACCCAATCTTTAATGGCCTCATCCTTAGTTTGACACATACGCCAGATGTCACCCACCTGAACAGAGTGAGACATAATCACCTTATCACCGAGTAAAACCTGAACCTCGCCAGCTTCCTCAAGAATGAAAGTCTTATCGTGAGACCCATACTCTTCTGCTTTTTGAGCCATCAAGCCAACATTGGAAACATTACCCATTGTTGTAACATCGAATGCGCCATTTTCTTTACAAAACTGAATGGTTTCTTCAAAGATAGGGGCGTAACAACGATCTGGAATCATTGCTTTTGTGTCATGCAACTTACCATCACTACCCCACATTTTACCGGAAGCGCGAATAGCAGCTGGCATAGATGCATCCACAATCACATCGTTAGGCACATGCAGATTGGTTATACCCTTATCAGAGTCAACCATAGCAAGGCGAGGACGAGTCTCGTAGGTCGCCTGAATATCCGCTTCAATGGCTTCCCTTTCACCTTCTGGTAACGAGGCAATTTTGGCATATACATCACCCAAACCATTGGCTGGATTGACACCTAATTTTTCAAAAGTATCTGCGTATTTTTCGAATACATCTTTAAAATAAACCGATACAGCGTGACCAAACATAACAGGGTCACTTACCTTCATCATGGTTGCCTTGAGGTGAAGAGACAGCATGACGTCGTTGTTCTTGGCATCGGTCATCTGCTGCTCAAAATAGTCGCGCAGAGCCGAAACACTCATACAAGAGGAGTCAATCACCTCGCCTGCTTTTAAAGCCACCTCAGGCTTCAATACTTTCTTCTCGCCAGACTGAGTCACCAACTGAATGGAAACCGATCCAGCTTCAGCGGCCGTATAGCTTTGTTCGCTACCATAAAAATCGCCTGCGGCCATATGTGCCACATGACTCTTACTGGATTTTTCCCAAGCACCCATAGAATGAGGGTTCTTCTTCGCGTATTCTTTAACGGCTTTAGCAACACGACGATCGCTATTACCCTCACGCAACACAGGGTTAACAGCACTACCTAAAATTTTTGCGTAGCGATCTTTGATATCTTTTTCTTCGTCATTTGCTGGATTCACAGGGTAATCCGGCACTGCATACCCTTGGGATTGCAGCTCTTTTATAGCCGCATTCAATTGCGGGATCGAAGCACTGATGTTTGGCAATTTAATAATATTGGCTTCTGGCGTCTTAGCTAATTCACCTAGCTCTTTAAGATCATCGCTTTGACGCTGATCAGCTTCAAGCTTTTCAGGAAAGGCAGCAATAATACGACCTGATAGTGAAATATCCCTAGTGGTAACAGCCACATTCGCTGGCTTAGTGAACGCTTTAATGATGGGCAACAAGGAGAATGTCGCTAACGCAGGGGCTTCATCCGTATACGTATAAATGATTTCTGGCGTCTTTGTGGTCATTGTTTATCCTAAAGTTCTATGGCTGTAGCGCCGGAACACTCTACGAAGAACGACTTTTGATCGCCCTTCTTACTCAAGTTGATCAGTTTGTGATCGCTCTGCACGACTTTTGATCGAGCAGATATATTCATTACGAGACGGCCGCGGAGTATATCACGCAATGTTATAATTCTCATGGATTTGTGTAGTTTTTTTACAAAACCCATCGTTAAAACCATTAGAATTAGATTATTTGGTAGTTTTATTACAAGCTTATGGCGCAACTCATTCTTTTAAACAAGCCCTACCGAGTCCTATCTCAGTTTTCTTCCGACGGTAGCGACAAAGACACGCTCGCAAAATACATTAACATTCCCAACGTGTATCCAGCTGGCCGCCTAGATTACGACTCAGAGGGCCTGCTGCTGCTTACGGATAACGGCCTATTACAGAATAGAATAGCCCACCCCAAGCACAAGGCGCCAAAAACCTATTGGGTACAGGTCGAAGGCGTTCCGACCGACTCGGCCCTGACGGAACTCGCAAACGGGGTAACACTCAAGGACGGCCCTACCAAACCCGCAAAAGTGAGCCTCATCGACGAACCCGCTCTATGGGAGCGCGTTCCGCCTATTAGAAAACGAGAAAACATCCCTACCTCCTGGCTTGAAATCACGATCTCGGAAGGCAAAAATCGGCAAGTGAGACGCATGACAGCTCATATCGGGCACCCAACCCTGCGACTCGTGCGCTGCAAAATAGGTGACTGGTCAATCGACAACCTACGCCCTGGAGAGTTTAGAATACTTCACGTCGACGACCCAAAACCCAATACCACCCACAACAAACCTCGAAATTACCATGGCAAAAAGCAGGCTACGCGCAATTTGCCACCAAAGAGAAAGACACGAAAATGAGCCGCTATCGCCCTAACACAACCGTCGCCGTCATCATCGAAAACCAAGGCAAACTCCTGTTTGTTGAAGAAGCACCAGAAGGCCGCCCCGTCCTCAATCAGCCCGCTGGTCATGTCGAGCAAGGCGAATCCCTAGCACAGGCCGCCATCCGAGAAGCACTGGAGGAAACCGGCCACAAAGTGGCACTCACCCATTATCTTGGGCTTTACACCTATACAGCCCCCACCAATGGCACGACCTACCATAGACATTGCTTTATAGCGGACTCAGTAAGCTACGACCCGGAGTACGATTTGGATCGTGCCATCACCGGAACGCACTGGCTAACCTTGGATGAACTAAAAAAAAGCGGTCAAGCTAGAAGCCCATTAGTGATAAAATGCGCCGAAGACTATTTGGCGGGAAAATGTTACCCGCTTGAACTGATTTATGAGCACCCAAATGAGCAATAAAGATGTAAAAGTAATTGTTGGCATGTCCGGAGGCGTTGACTCCTCCGTCTCGGCCCACCTTTTACTGGAACAAGGCTATCAAGTTGAAGGCCTATTCATGAAGAACTGGGATGAAGACGACGGCACAGAATACTGCACCGCCATGGAAGATCTAGCTGATGCGCAGGCCGTCTGCGACAAACTAGGCATTAAGCTTCATACTGCGAATTTTGCAGCTGAATACTGGGACAATGTGTTTGAACACTTTCTGGCCGAATACAAGGCTGGTCGCACACCCAATCCGGATATACTCTGCAACCGTGAAATCAAGTTTAAGGCTTTTCTCGATTACGCAAAGGTTCTTGGGGCTGACTTTATTGCAACTGGCCATTATGTGCGACGAAAAGACACCAACACGAACACCCTGCTGCTTCGCGGTCTCGACAACAACAAAGATCAAAGTTACTTCCTGCACGCTGTAGGTGGCAATGAAATCGCTCAAACCCTTTTCCCAGTTGGCGAACTCGAAAAACCCGAAGTCCGCAAAATAGCCGAACAGCAAGGTCTAGCAACCGCTAAGAAAAAAGACAGCACCGGCATATGCTTTATAGGCGAGCGTCGCTTCAAAGACTTTCTTAAGCAGTACATACCCGCCCAGCCCGGCACCATTGAAACCGCAGAGGGCGAAGTCATAGGAAAACACGAAGGCTTAATGTATTACACACTAGGGCAAAGACAGGGTATTGGCATCGGCGGCACAAAAAACCATGGAGAAGCGCCATGGTACGTGGTGGCTAAAGATCTAGAGCGCAACACTTTAATTGTCGGCCAAGGCAAAGACCACCCACTGTTATTCAGTGAGGCTCTGTCCAGCAACCAAATATTCTGGATCAACCAGGAGCCCTCCACATACCCTTATCGCTGCACCGCGAAAGTCAGGTACCGACAGGCTGACCAAGCCTGCACCATCCATAAAGAAGGCAATCAGTACACGGTTGTTTTTGACGAGCCGCAAAGAGCTGTGACACCTGGCCAATCAGTTGTCTTTTATTCAGATGACACCTGTCTTGGTGGCGGGGTAATCGAAAATATCATCCAGCAGAGTGCACAATGACCAGAGCAACCGTACATAACCAAGCAATTGCCTTGGCCGGTATTTTTCAGGCTGCCCACCTAGTTGAACAACTAGCAAAAACAGGTCATGCCAGTGAAAAGGAATTAAAAACATGCATCGAAAGCCTGTTTGTCACCCACCCGCAACGCATCGATGAGGTATACGGTGGCTGCACGAGCAACCTAAAGCTAGGCTTTCAAGAGGTTCGCTTTTTAACCGACGGCAAAACCCGAACCGGTTCCAGCCCAGATGTTATGCGCTATGCCCTAGGCGTCTTACACCTAGAAAAGAAGGTTCGCAAAAACCGTGGAATGATGCAGAAAATTTCATCCGGCATTGATAAAGCAAAGCGGCAACTTGATCACTTTCACTCAAGCCATGACAACCTCATTGCCAACCTATCAGGCCTTTACCAAGACACGTTAAGCACTTATCGCTTTAGGATTCATGTGACCGGAAATGCACAGCACCTCCGAAACCCATCTACCGCAAACAAGATTAGAACCCTATTGCTTTGCTCGGTAAGGGCTGCAATATTGTGGCGCCAAATGGGTGGCCGTCGCTGGCAACTGCTCTTCAGCCGCAAAAAAATTAATCGAGCAGTTCAAGAACAGCTGAACTTTCTAGACTAGACATCAAGGCCGATTTAATCGGCCTTGTTTTTATAGAAATGCTTCATTTGCTGCAATGCCTTCAGCGCAAGACCTGGTGGCAGGCTAAGCGATTCTTCAGCTTGATCCTCGCCATTTTTTGCCTCGACGATGCCAATTGGATTCTGAACGAAGCTGCCCTGCTCCGTCACGACAGCATAATTATAGTAGCTTGCCATAATCTGGAACTCGCGCTTTGCATCATCAAACAGAGAAACGCCACTGGTATAATCTGAAAATTCATTACTGCAATCAAACAGCTCTGAGACCAATGTCGGCGCAACATCTATACTCGCCGTTCTTTGTTCAATCACTTTTGCTTCTTTTCCTGGCCAGTGGATCACCAGCGGCACCTGTGATTGATAACGAGTGTAATTACTTCCATGACCAAATCGAGTGTCATGGGTATCAGCGAATTCTTCGGCGTGATCTGACGTGATAATCAAAATCGTATCATCCCACTTACCGGATTGCTTTAAGCTTTGAATCAGCCGTCCGATCAAATCATCCACAAAAACCAGACTGTTTTTATATCGATTTAGATAAGGCTCAGGGTTTTCACCTTTTTTAAAGTCTACCAAGCTAGGCTTCTTCACTGGCGTAAAACGCTCATGCTCATCAGGATAGTAATACAAATAGTGGCTACTATTGAAAAACATAAAGCCAAAAAATGGACCATCAGAATTTTGGATCTTTGATTCCATTTTCTTAAGGATATCCAAATCCTTTTCAATGGTATCCGAACCTTCGCCATGCTGTACGCTGTCCTTAATCGGAGAGAAACTCGAATCCGTTAATTTAATCCGAGTAATATCACCACTTGGGTAGACACCAAAATCATAGCCATTCTCTTTCAGCAAATTAATCAACACAGGACCGCCAGCACCATTATTGGCTACGACCGCATCCATATAGGTAGGTGCAAGACCATACATTAATGAAAAAATACCGCGAGTCGTTACCGTTCCACTACTATGATGATCTTTAAACCATAAACTCTTCTGGGCCAGCTCATTCGTATTTGGCGTAATATCCGCCGTCATCGAATCTGCTCTCCAGCTTTCCAGTACAACCATTAAAACATTCTTCTTTTGATCCATTGGAGAGCACTGCATGAGCTGCTTAGGATACTGAACAGATGCATCATCTGTATCCAAATGCTTATCACCACTCATATTGGCCAGCGCTGAATTTTTAGCAAGCGAACGAGAGTGCATCGGAAAATAAAAAGGCACATGACCACTAATCGATGTAACCGGCATGTAGTTTTGCGCATATGCCCAAGAGTGAACTAAATTGACAAATACTGCATTCACAAACAGCAGAACAAGAACAGACACGCCTGCCCACTTACCTTGCTGCCTTACTAACAGCTTGCGCACTATTAGCCATAAGAAAAACAATTCAAGCGCGGTTACCACTACCGCCACAAAGCTAAACAAAAGATAGGTCTTCCAAGATATATCAAAGAATTCTCCTCCTTCATCCGAGAAGAATGCTGATATAAAGAACCAATTAATGTGGAAATTAAAAATGTCGTAGATGTAGCTATCAATGAAAAGAATAACGCTAAGCGTGCCACCCACGACCCCAGTCATCACCATAAGGGGCCACTTAGATCTAGGAATAAACGTCAGAGGTATAAAGAATAACGCGGCCAAAATGGCATATAGCCCCCAAACAGCTGGCAACAAACCAAGCTGATATAGGCTATCCACTGTTCCGGTTGAGTCAGGAAAGTGCTTTGTAAAGCCAAGAGAAATGACGGCTGCCAAAGCGACGTTCAAAATCAGCATCCAGCCGACGGCACGGTTTACCTGCCAAACCTGTCTTAGATAGCTCACATTAGCCTCTCTTCTACACCAATAACCGAAAAAAGGTGGCCATTGTATAGCCCGCCAGCGAACAGGTATATAGCAGCGCCCGCATCAGATTGTTGTTAGCATCAACTTAATCCTGCTTATTTAGCTCAAAACCTGTATAATGTGCGCCTATTTTTTCAGGTATGTCCAGACAACGAGGCGTTCATGGCACTCTCTGCATTAAATGCTGTATCCCCTATAGACGGCCGCTACGGCAGCAAAACAACTGAACTGCGCAATATCTTCAGTGAATTCGGTCTCATCAAGTATCGCGTTGAGGTAGAGATTCGTTGGTTGCAGCGCCTCGCCAAACATGAAGAAATTAGCGAGGTTTCGGCCTTTAGCCCTGAGGCCGAGCAACTATTAAATAGCCTTGTCGACAACTTCTCAGAGCAAGATGCCGCTAGAATCAAAGAAATCGAAAGCACCACCAACCACGACGTAAAAGCGGTTGAGTACTTTATTAAAGAGCGTATCGAGACCAACGCTGAGCTTGCAAAAGTGACCGAATTCGTACACTTTGCCTGCACCTCTGAAGACATCAACAACCTATCACACGCCCTAATGCTGAGAACAGGTCGTGATGATGTTGTATTGCCCTACATGGAAAAGGTAGCGAACGCCATTGCCGCGCTTGCCATCGAGCACGCCGAACTACCAATGCTTTCACGCACCCACGGCCAGACCGCCTCTCCCACCACCTTAGGTAAAGAGATGGCCAACGTTGTTGCTCGTATGCGTCGTCAAATCCAACAAGTCAAATCAGTAGAGCTACTCGGCAAAATGAACGGTGCCGTTGGTAACTACAACGCACATCTTAGTGCCTACCCAGACGTAGACTGGGCGGCAAACGCGAAAACGTTCATCGAAAACGAACTGGGCTTAACCTTCAACCCTTACACCACCCAGATCGAGCCACACGACTATATCGCTGAGCTATTTGATGCTGTCGCTCGCTTCAATACGATTCTTATCGACTTTAACCGCGATATCTGGGCCTACATCTCGAACGCGTACTTTAAGCAAAAAACCATTGCTGGCGAAGTAGGCTCTTCCACCATGCCTCACAAGGTGAACCCAATTGACTTCGAGAATTCAGAAGGCAACCTAGGCTTAGGCAATGCTGTAATGGCACACCTAGCTCAAAAGCTACCCATTTCTCGCTGGCAGCGCGACCTAACGGACTCCACGGTACTGCGCAATATGGGTGTAGGCTTTGGCTACAGCCTAATTGCATATCAGGCCGCCCTTAAAGGCATCAGCAAGTTAGAAGTCAACGAAGCCGCCTTGGCCAAAGACCTAGACAATGCATACGAAGTACTGGCAGAGCCAATCCAAACGGTCATGCGCCGCTTCGGCATTGAGCAGCCCTACGAAAAACTGAAAGCCTTCACACGCGGAAAGGCCATCACCAAAGACATGATGCTTGAGTTCGTTGACTCCCTAGAGCTACCTGAAGCGGAAAAAGCAGCTTTAAAAGCGCTAACCCCCGCTACCTATACAGGTAACGCTTCAGACCAAGCGAAAGCAATTTAAGCAACCGTATCACTGATAAAATCCCGCTGATGCGGGATTTTTTTTGGAGTAATGAAAATGAGCATTTTAGGCGACATCAGCATAAGTGAGTTCCTGGAGCAATATTGGCAGAAAAAGCCCCTTCTCATTCGTGGCGCGTTTCCCGGATTTCAGTGCCCACTGGAGCCTGACGACCTTGCAGGCCTTTCGCTTGAGGATGAGGCTGAATCTAGAATCATCATTGAAAATGGGCCAAACCACAAATGGGAGCTCATTAACGGACCATTTGAAGAATCTACCTTTGAAACGCTACCAGAAGAAGACTGGACCCTGCTTGTCCAAGGCGTGAACCAATGGGCACCTGAACTTGCTGATCTACTCGAGTCATTTAAATTCATCCCCAACTGGCGACTAGATGACATCATGGCCAGCTTTGCAGTAAAAGGCGGCAGCGTCGGCCCACATTATGACCAATACGATGTTTTCTTATTGCAAGCCCACGGCCAAAGGCAATGGCAAGTGGGGCCGAAGTGCAATGACTCAACTGCACTCAGAGAAGACACACCACTTTGTATTCTTCAACAAATGGATATTGAAGAGGAATGGACCCTCAACCCAGGAGACATGCTCTACCTTCCTCCTAAATACGCACACAACGGAAGAGCGCTAAACGACTGCATCACCCTCTCCATTGGCTTTAGAGCCCCAAGCACAGCTGACGCCCTTCAAGGTGTGACGGATCATCTATGCGCCAAACTAGACCAGTTTGATCGCTATGAAGATCCCTGGCTTGAGAGCGCCCTTGAAACGCCCGCCCTCGTGACCGACCAAGCAGCTACAGAGCTTCAGGCTCACCTACTCAAACTGCTATCGAAAGAGAACATTAAAGAATGGATCGCAGAGAGCATGAGCGAAAACAAATACCCCGAGCTTCACGAGCCTCTTGAAGACCCACTAGAATGGGACGAGATCCAACCATTCCTAACAGAGGATCACACCCTCGTGCAGAACGAGACCAGTCGCTGGGTATACACACTAAGCGACTCTGAAATCACCTGCTTTATAAATGGCACTGAATATCGTTACCCCCTTAACAGCAATAGCCATGATCTACTGGTGACACTGGCAAACCAAAGAATCACCGAACTGGCAGATATTTTGTCTTATTTAGAGGAAGAAGAGCCTAAGGATATTCTGCTAGACTTGATCAATAATAACTTTTTATATTTTGATGAACTATGACAGGGATTAGAGTTGTAAGCACGCAATGGGAGCACGACCGAGCGCTTCTTAGGGAAATCCGAGAACAGGTATTTATACTCGAGCAAGGGGTACCCAAAGACCTAGAATGGGATAACCTTGATGCAAGCGCCGAGCACTTTATCGCCTATGACGGCCGCGATGCCGTAGGTTGCGCACGCCTCATCGACCATAAAAAAATCGGACGCATGGCTGTCCTAGCGTCTCACCGTCAAAGGGGCGTCGGCAGAGAAATTCTAGATCACATCAAGCGCCATGCTGCTCAAAAACGATACACTCGGTTAGAGCTAAGCGCCCAGTGCCACGCCTACCATTTTTATCGTCAATGCGGATTTAACGCGACCTCAACGCCTTATGAAGATGCCGACATCCCCCATGTGGACATGGACTGTCTTGTATTCAGCCAAGACACCAACGCAAACCCCAAGTATCAAGCGGGTCATGACACCACCATTTACCACGGCACCAGCCTCCTCGAAGCCAAAGGCTATTTAGATCTTAGTTTAAGCCAGGCGAACCGTTCCTTGGTATTGTGCATAAAAGACATCAGTCACCCACTTTGCCAATACGAAAGCCTGATCAATAGAATTAAATTACTGGCCCGAACGAAACGTCACTTTAAAACGTACATATTACTGGGAAGCTATCATCCGACTTACAACGACCACCCACTTTTCAAGCTCGCTGATAGGCTTCCTTCGTATGTCGAAATACGCACCACGCAAGATCCGATACCCTGTCAATGGCTAATTGACAGCCAAATGTGGTTTGATTTCGACGGTGTGGAGAGTCGAGCCTGCTATTCGGACCGCCCGAAGATTCAAAATTTTATGGAGCGCTTCAACAAATGGTGGCAAACAGCCAAACAGCCCTTAGATGCCAGAAGGCTTTCTATTTAGCTACTCTAATACTCGTTCAGACAGCATGCTCGAATCCTTCGAGTGTGCTCATCCTGAAAACCCATCACAAGCCGGCCGAAGAGCTCGCGCAAATCATTCCCTTCGTTCTTCAAGAAGACATCGAATACAAAATATCCGGCAATCAAATTGTGTTACTGGGTGATTCTGAACGATACCAATTGGCCCTATCGACCCTAAAAAGCTTAGATCAGCCACCCAAAAGCTACACCTTATGGCTCGAAGACATCAAAGGTAAACGTTACTCCACTTCCAACGAACCCACGAAAATCCACCTGAGCGAGGGCCGCCTCACTAAAACCGAGCTAAAAGGGGTTAAGCTTCAAATCCGAGTACAACTAACAGGCGAAAACACCAGCCTCTTAGAAACAAGAGCCGAAGTTCGCAGCAAGGATTTGCACATAAATCACTGGCATATCCAACACGATCAATGGTTACAGCCAGATAAAAGAATCTTCCCGAACGGGATAAAACTGGAAATCGACAGGCAATAAAAAAGCCAGCTTACAAGCTGGCTTTTTTATTGAATTCTGACTGCCAAGCAGTCTCGCCTAAATGGTGGGGCGAGCCGGAATCGAACCGGCACTCCCATAGGGAACAAGATTTTAAATCTTGCGTGTCTACCAATTTCACCACCGCCCCATCTAAGCGATAAATGGAGGCGCGAGCCGGAATCGAACCGGCGTACACGGAGTTGCAGTCCGCTGCATAACCACTCTACCATCGCGCCATCCGTTTCAATCGAGCTGAATTTGCAACTCCTCGACTAAAACTAACAACAACTTACCAGAGGTAAATTATTGGAGCGGGAAACGAGATTCGAACTCGCGACCCCAACCTTGGCAAGGTTGTGCTCTACCAACTGAGCTATTCCCGCACGTAATCAACTGTGTTGACAACGGCTGCACATTTTAATGATTCACCCCCTACTGTCAACGCTTTTTTTCCTTATTTCTGAACTACTTACGACAACCCTACGACTCTGCCCCTGCCTTTAAAACAGGCCAAGCTGCTTTTAGGTAGGTTAGCATTGACCACAAAGCCAATACCGCAGCAACAATTAAAGAAAATACAGCCGCCGCATACCAACCATCACTAGCAATCAATGCAACTGACCCACCCGGCTCAATACCAAGCAGACCGGTAATAGCAAACATCTGAATAAACGTCTTCCACTTTCCTACGATACTAACGGCCACATCAGCGCTTTTATTCATTTCAGCCATCCATTCACGCAAGGCTGAAATAATGATTTCCCTAGCAACAATCACCAGCGCCGGTACCGTGAGCCATAATGTTTGATCACGCTCTACAACCAGAATCAACGAAATAACCACAATGAGCTTATCTGCCACAGGGTCCAAAAAGGCACCAAACGGCGTCATTAAATTCATTTTTCTGGCGAGATAGCCATCCCAGTAATCGGTTATGCAAGCAAACCAAAACACGACCGCAGCCGCAAAACTGGACCATGAAACGGGCAAATAAAAGACAACAACCATCAAAGGAATCAGCACCACTCGAATCGTGGTCAAGATATTAGGTAAATTTAATGGCATATATAGTTCACTTACTTCTTATGGTTTTAGGAATGCAACTCGTCGTATATTTCTTGTGCAAGCTGCTTGCTAATGCCTGGAACCTTAGCAATTTCATCAACATTAGCAGATCGTATTTGACCCACGTCGCCGAAGAATTTTAACAGATCTCGCCTTCTTTTGGGGCCAATCCCAGCAATTTCTTCCAACACGGACTTACCGCGAGCCTTAGCACGCCTTGCCCTATGGCCAGTTATAGCAAAACGATGCGACTCATCCCGTATTTGCTGAATAAGATGAAGCGCCGGCGATGCGTTATCGAGCGTAAATTCCTTTCCTTGATACAGCATCACCTCCATGCCAGCCTTCCTAGTCACCCCTTTCGACACACCCAACACGGGTATTCTTGCTCTAAGCTCAAGTCCATCCAATACATCCAAGGCAACCGAGACCTGCCCCTTGCCACCATCTATCAGCAGCAAATCCGGCACCTTACCCTCGACTAGCTTTTTAAATCTTCGAGTTAAGGCCTGACGCATCGCGCCATAATCATCACCTGCTTCAAGCCCTTCGATATTGTACTTGCGATAATCGGTTTTTAATGGACCATCATGATTAAATACCACGCAAGAGGCTACCGTCGCCTCACCATGAGAATGGCTAATATCAAAACACTCCATTCGCGTGGGCGGCTCTGGCATATTCAGTACCAAAGCAAGATCCTGATACAGGCTCATCATATGATGCTTGTCTTTCATCTTTACTCTAAGTGCTTCTGTGACATTGCTCGCTGCCATTTGCAACCATCGTAAGCGCTCAGCTCTCACATTCTCACTCAACTTAACGCCTCGCCCTTTCTGCTCTGCTAGCGCACTTGCGATAACACTTTTGTCTGCCATGACATGAGACACCACAACCTCATCGGGAATCTCACGATTCATCACCAAATAGAACTGAGAAACAAATCCTTCCAATGCTTGCTCAAGCGACTCCCCTAAATTAAACCGAGGGTGGTAAGTACGACTGCCTAGCATTTGGCCATGCCGAATACTAATAACATGAACCGCCCACACATTTTGCTCCTGCCCTATTGCTACAACGTCAATATTGCCCTGCTTGGCCTCAATCACCTGGGACTCTTGGACTTTTCTCAAATGCTGTAATTGATCTCGTATTTCGGCCGCCGTCTCAAATTGCAATTCCATGGCGGCCTGCTCCATTTGCTCTTGCAATTGCAAAATCAGATCTTGACTTTTACCCTGCAAAAAAAGCTTGGCGTGCTGAATATCTTCTCGATATTTCTCCTTGGTTATTAACCCAACACACGGGCCACTACAACGATCCATCTGATA
>Ga0255776_10000300_pt1 | contig 55864 bp, 49 predicted proteins | sample 071ome_19_FD_179974 | JGI IMG/M metagenome (GOLD analysis project Ga0255776, IMG submission 179974) | Coastal salt marsh microbial communities from the Groves Creek Marsh, Skidaway Island, Georgia - 071413AT metaG (version 2) | ecosystem: Environmental > Aquatic > Marine > Intertidal zone >...
TGGACGTTATCGAACCCTCCGTGGCATCAAAAACCGCTTTGGTGCGATTAATGAGTTGGGCGTATTTGCCATGTTGGACAAAGGCCTAAAAGAAGTTAAAAACCCAAGTTCTATCTTTCTTTCTCGTGGTGAAGAAGCGGCTGCCGGTTCGGCTGTAATGGTGATTTGGGAAGGTACTCGTCCAATGTTGGTTGAGGTCCAGGCTCTAGTCGATGAAAGTCACTTCGGTAACCCCCGTCGTGTTGCAGTGGGGCTAGATCAGAATCGTTTATCCATGTTGCTTGCAGTGATGAATCGCCATGGTGGTCTTCATACCGGTGATCAGGATGTCTATGTGAACGTCGTCGGTGGTATTAAGGTTGCTGAAACCAGTTCCGACTTAGCTTTGGTGATGGCCATTCTATCCAGCTTCAGAAATCGCCCTTTGCCTATGGATATGATGATCTTTGGTGAGGTGGGGTTGTCTGGTGAAATTCGTCCTGTTCCTAGTGGTCAGGAGCGTATTCGTGAAGCGGCCAAGCATGGCTTTAAGAAAGCGATTGTACCGAAAGCAAACATGCCGAAAGACAAGATTGATGGCTTGGAGATTATTCCGGTGACGAAGATTTCTGAAGCCCTTGATTATCTGATTTAGTTCATCTGTTATTGAGTATAGTATTTCAGTCTTTTATGTATTCAGTTAGGCGGGTTGGGCTATGGATAAATTGTATGTGCGTGTTTTGGTGCTACTTGCCACGACTTTCTTTACTCCTTCTGTATCGGCTGAAGATAGCTTAGTAGATATACGAATTCGTCCGCCTCAATCAGAAAATGACATTAGTCACCACTTCTTTCGACAGTTAATTAATGCAGCGTTAGTTGATAGCTCTGGTTATCAGGTAGTTGTTAAGTCGATTGATAATCTGACTCAGGATCGAGGTTTTCAATTACTAAAACAAAAACGTCTGGATCTATATTGGGCTGGTGTTAATCCTTTACGTGTTAAGCAGTTTAGGGTAGTGGGTGTTCCTTTAACTATGGGGTTGCTTGGCTATCGTTTACCGGTCATTAAGCGGAAAGATATTCCATTGTTTAATTCATTGGGTGAAGACCAGTTAAAAGATCTGAGGGCTTGCCAAGGAAGCCAATGGCCTGATTCTGATATTCTGGAGCATAATGGTTATCGGGTAATTCGTGCACCTCAGTTTAAAATGATGTATCGAATGCTGAGCGGCGGCCGGTGCCATTATTTTCCTCGCGGGCTGAATGAAGTGTATGGGGAAGTGTCTTCATTTGAAGATCTTGGACGTCCAGAAGATTTAATAGTGTACGAGCGGCTGATTTTAAAATACCGCTTACCAATGGTGTTCTTTGTTCATAAGGATAATGAACGCTTGGCAATGGCCCTGGAGCAGGGCCTTAAAAATCTGGTTGATACAGGTCGTCTTACGAAATTTTTGACAGAGCATCCAGTAACTAAAGATGCCTTTCCTCTTGGTCGATTTTCAAACAGTCAGCTGCTTGAATTGGATAACCCGCTACTAACTATTGACTTACCCAAGGATGCTAAGTATTGGTTAGAGCTCTAGGGGCTATCGTTCACTGTTTAGGTAAGATGAAAGATAGCATTGCTGCCAAGCCAATAAACACGGTTGAGATCCACAGGCAGGCTTCTAGGCCAGCCATTTGAAACACCCAGCCAGATAATACAGTGCCTATCAATCGACCCATGGCATTGGCCATGTAATAAAAACCTACGTCTAACGAGACGCCATCTTCACCGGCATAGCTGACAATCAAATAACTGTGCAATGATGAATTCACAGCGAACAAAATTCCGAATATTAATAACCCTCCAAGCAAGCTAATCTCAAGGTTCAGTCCTATCATCATCGCCAACGCAATCAATGCGGGTGTTGTCATCAATAATGCGGCCCAGAAGAAAGCGGTTTTTCCATCGGGTATATGATCTCTTGAACGTTGCGTAATCTTAGGTGCAATGGATTGAACAGCGCCGTAGCCAATGACCCAAAGTGCCATGAAGCCACTTACGTAGGAATACTGCCAATCCATTTGAGTCACCATGAATACAGGCAGTGCTACTACGAACCATACATCTCGAGCACCGAACAAGAACATTCTGGCTGCTGATAAATAATTAATTGCTCGGCTTTTGGAAAAGATATCAGTGAACTTGGGTTTGTTCTTTGCTTTGCCCATGTCCTTATTAAGAAGGGCAAGACTGAGTATCCAAACGAGGCTTAATCCTACAGCCATTGCTAGTACAGCGCCCGTGAAACCAAGGGCCACCAGTAATAGGCCACCTAGGAAGAACCCCGCGCCCTTTAGGGCGTTTTTCGAACCGGTAAGAATGGCGATCCACTTATAGAGTTGTTGTTCTGATTGAGGCGCTGCTGAGGTGTCTTTTGGGATGAGTAACTTGATAGAGCTTTTCGCGCTCATCTTGTTTAGGTCTTTGGCAATCCCTGAAAGCGCCTGTGCGGCCATGACCCAAGCGACGGTAAGCCAATCAGCGGGCACAAGTAGCATACAGAGTGCTGCCACTTGAAGTGCCAGACCTATGTTCATGGTTTTATTGAGACCAAACTTGGCCCCAAGCCATCCACCTACCAGATTGGTAATGACGCCAAAAATCTCATAAAAGAGGAAAAGCAAAGCGATTTCCAGGGGGCTATAGGCCAGACTATGGAAATGCAATACAACCAGCATTCTGAGCGCCCCATCGGTAAGTGTGAACGCCCAGTAGTTACCTGTAATCACCAGATATTGCTTAATTTCTGGTGACAGTTTTGAAAAAATAGAGACCATTAGTTTTGATCCAGTAGTCCTACTTTCTTCACCAGCTCAACGGTTCTATTGGCATAGCCCCACTCATTGTCATACCAAACATACAGTTTTACCTGAGTACCATTAACAACCATAGTTGACAGGGCATCCACAATGCTCGAACGTGGGTCCGTCTTATAATCGATGGACACAAGTGGGCGCTCTTCATAACCAAGAATGTCTTTAAGTTCATTCTCAGCTGCAACTTGAAGTAGTCGGTTTACTTCTTCTGCTGTGGTTTCTTTTTCTACTTCAAAAACACAATCGGTAAGAGACGCGTTTGCTAGAGGGATTCGAACAGCATGGCCATTCAGTTTACCTTTCAGTTCTGGGAAGATATGAGTAATGGCTGTCGCAGATCCGGTCGTGGTCGGAATCAAACTCATACCACACGCGCGTGCACGGCGCAGATCTTTGTGTGGTGTATCTAAAATGGATTGGGTGTTAGTGATGTTGTGAATCGTAGTCATAGAACCATGCTTGATGCCCAGCTTTTCATGAATGACTTTAACCACAGGTGCCAGGCAGTTGGTTGTGCATGATGCTGCGGTGACGATTGAGTGAACTTCAGGAATATAAAGATCATCGTTCACACCCATAACGACATTCAGGACGCCTTCTTCTTTCACTGGTGCGGTTACCACCACGCGTTTTACGCCTTGATCAAGATAAGCCTGCAGAAGGGTTTTGGATTTCATTTTACCGCTGGCTTCAATAACGATGTCACAGCCTGACCAATCGGTATCTTCAATGGCGTGGTGTTGAGTGCAGGTGACTGCTTTACCATCAATGATAATTTGGTTGTCTGAAGAGGTCGCTTCATAATTCCACTGACCATGAACCGAATCAAAGTTGGTCAGGTGAGCCAGGGTTTCGGCATTCCCTGCCGGATCATTAATCTGTACGAATTCCAGTTCTGGCCAATCCCATGCCGCTCTAAAGGCAAGACGTCCCATTCTGCCAAAACCGTTAATGCCTACCTTAATAGTCATTGTAAGTCTCCTTTAGAAGAGTAATTTATGCGGAAAAATTATTTAGATAAGAAAATTAGTTACAGCAACTTTGAGCTCTTACAGGGCGATCGCCCATCGCTTCAAGATTGCATAAATTCTCTTGAATAAAGTACTGGTTTGAAGCCAATGTTTCTTTGAGTACAAGTTTGGCCCAATTTTCAAGTTCAGCATTGATTTGATAGTAAACCCATTGACCCTGTCGACGATCGGTCAGTACGCCATTTTTTCTTAACTGAGCAAGATGACGAGAAATCTTGGGTTGGCTTTCGTCGATGGCTTCCATGAGTTCGCAAACGCACAATTCCTGCTCATGAGCGATTAATAATAAGCAACGTAGTCGAGTGTCATCTGCCATGCATTTATAAAAAATAACAGGGTTAATCATAGTGTTGACCGGGTAACTTTATGAATGGCATTAATGATATATGGAAAAAAGGATATATGGAATATCGAATATTTGCTTTGCTTGAATCAGTTGTTTCGAAGGTTAATGATTGGCGAATGAACTCAGGAAATATGACAGACAATGGGCTACATTTAACTGCAATGCAAGTAAGATGTTGCAGCGTGTTGAGCAGCTATTATGATGAGTAATCATTGATGGCTGATTTCTATATCTAAAATTATCAAGACAACGCATGACAACTCATGACAAAAGCACTGTAGGGTACGTGACGTTTGAATAAACTCAATTTAGGGAATAAGTTAGCCTTAATTACCATTGCCTGTATTTTACCTAGTGTATTTTTAGCCTCATTCTTCATTAACTTTCAAACCAACAAATTGTTAGTGGATGAAGCAGATCGTTTTATTCAGGTGTCGTTGCAAAGTACTTATAACCTGATTGAACGCCAGTTAGCGGAAGTTCAGCGCAGTACTCGTATCCTTTCTGTTAGTTCTGAGTTTTCTGACGCGTTAAAGAAAGAAAACAATGCGGGTTTGGAAGAAAAACTGAACCTTATTTCAGCCACCTACGATGAAATTTTCTATGTTGCCATTTTGAAGAAAGATCACAGTATCTTCGCTTTAAATTCAAAAGATCACTTTGGTAGGTTTATCACTCCTAAGGGGCTTCTAAGTAAGAGTGCCATCGAAAACCCTCTTGCCCCTAAATTTCATCCTCGTGAGACGACAATGGGCGCGCCAGGATTAGATCCATTTTTCAATCAGTTAAGTCTTCTTGAAGAAGGCCGTGCCCAGTGGTTTGCCGCGCCAATTATTGAAAAGGACGATACCTTGGGTTGGATTTTAATGGTTTATCGATTTGATGAAGCCATTGGTGAGACTTTGACTAAATCTGTTGAGCGTTTGAAAGCTCATGGTTACCCATTAGTGGGTGGGCATATAGCGCATGATCACCTGCATGATCATGCGGGTGAGAAACATGATCACTCTGAGTATCAAGAACATGAAAAGAGCTTGTATCTAGGAGGCAAACGTTTTGTTCTTGAGTTTTATTTTGATACTAACGAGTTGGCTAAACCGCTCCGCAATCAAACCTTAATCTTAATGTCGTCTGTTATCCCTCTAGTGTTTATCTTGGTCGCGGGGTTACTTTGGGTTTCTAACCGATTAATTCTGAAGCGTATTCGAAACCTTGAAATGGGGGCAAATGCTTTTACTTCCGGTCAATTTAATTTTCGAATTGATGATCAGGGGGGGGATGAAATTACTTCAGTGGCGCTTTCGCTGAATGAATTGGGGGGAAGCATTGCACACTATAAAGAGGATATGGAATCTCAAGTGCAAGCGCGTACTGCAGATGCAGAAGAATCCTCGAGCTTTTTATCAAACGTTTTGAATCAGGCCGCGGAAGCTATTATTACTATTGATGAAAAGGGGATGATTCGTTCGTTTAATCAGGCGGCAGAAGAGATTTTTGGTTATTCCTACGATGAAGTAAAAGACCGCAATGTCAAAATGCTGATGCCTGAATCCATTGCCAAGCATCATGACCATTATTTGTTTGCTCATTTAAATCGAGGTGGTGATGCAGCGATCAAGCCGGGTAGAGAACTATACGGTGTTCGCAAGTCTGGTCTGCAATTCCCAATGGAGCTTTCCGTTTCCAAAGTGGTTTCATCAAAAGGACAATTCTTCACCGGCTTAATCCGTGATATTTCAGAAAAACGTATAGCCCAGCAGGAGCTTGCTGAGAGCAAGAAACAGTTGGAGCTTGTTGTAGATAATACCGCTGTAGGCATTTGGGATTGGCACCTGGCCACTGGCAAAGTGAATTTCAATCGTCGCTGGGCTCAAATAGTCGGCTATGAATTGGAAGAACTACAGCCTACAAGTATTGAGACCTGGTCAAGTTTTGCTCATCCAGAGGATCTGAAAAAATCGGGCGATTTATTAGAGCAACATTGGAGTGGCAAGACCAGTCATTACGTCTGCGAAGCTCGAATGAAGCATAAAGAGGGCCATTGGGTCTGGGTGCTGGATACAGGGCGCGTGGTGGAATGGGATGAAAGTGGTGCACCGTTACGCATGGTGGGTACGCACCTCGATATCACAGAAAAGAAACAAGCTGAATTTGAGATGGTTCGTCTATCGCGTATTGCCAACCAGACGGATAACGCGGTGGTAGTAACCGATATTCATGGCAACGTGGAGTGGGTGAATGTCTCCTTTACCCGAGTGACCGGATACAGTCTGGAAGAGGTTCTTGGCAAGTCACCAGGCAGTTTGTTACAAGGGCCGGATACCGACCCTGAAACGGTAAAAGAAATGAATGCGGCGATTGAGAAAGGTCAGCCGTTCCATGTGGAGATCTTGAATTACCATAAGTCCGGACGCCCTTATTGGTTGGATTTACGTTGTAACCCTTTGCTTGATGATCAAGGCGAGTTGCAAGGGTTTATGGCCATTGAAGCCGATATCACTCAACAGAAAAAGGCAGAAGAGGAATTAGCCAGACAGAGATTAATGCTAGAGCAAATGAGTCTGCAAGGTCGCATTGGCGCTTGGGAAGTAGATCTTGTTAAGAATAAGATTTATTGGTCGGATATGACACGGGCCATTCATGAAGTGGCGGAAGATTATGATCCGGATATGGAAACGGCCATCAACTTTTACAAAGAAGGGGAGAGTCGGGATCGGATCTCTCAAGCCGTTGAGTTAGGTATTGAGAAAGGTCAGGCCTGGCATGAAGAATTGCAACTAGTAACCGCCAAGGGCCGTGAGATCTGGGTGATTGCAACGGGTAATGCAGAATTTAAAAATGATAAATGCGTCCGATTGTTTGGCTCTTTTCAGGACGTAGACAGTCGTGTCAAACAGCAGCACGAATTGGCTCATGCCAAAGAAGAAGCAGAACAGGCCGCTATTACCAAGAGCAGTTTCCTTGCTTCTATGAGTCACGAAATTCGAACGCCTATGAATGGTGTGTTAGGTATGTTGGGGCTGCTTCAGAAAAGCTCATTAAGTAAAGAGCAGCTGCACCATGTGAATTTGGCGAAGTCCAGTGGAGAGTCACTGTTAACTCTTATCAACGATATTCTTGACTTCTCGAAAGTTGAAGCAGGTAAGCTTGATCTTGAGTTTCTGGATTTTGACTTACGCGCAATGTTAGGTGATTTTTCCGAATCTATTGCTCAGAAAGCGCAAGAGAAAGGTCTTGAACTTATCTTGGATGTGAAAGGTATTGAAATGGTGATGGTGAAGGGTGATCCCGGTCGAATTCGCCAAATTGTTACCAATCTGGTGGGTAATGCAATTAAGTTTACCGATCGCGGGGAGGTCACTATTGAAGCAGTGGTTACCCCGTCCAAAGGCAATAAACTGTTGCTGCGAACAAGCATTAGAGATACCGGTATTGGTATCCCGGAAGATCGACAAGCGACTTTGTTTGATTCATTCACTCAAGTCGATGCTTCTACAACTCGAAAATACGGTGGTACGGGCCTAGGACTAGCCATTTGTAAACAGTTATGTGAGTTGATGAATGGACATATTGAGATTCAAAGTGAAATGGGTAAAGGCAGTTGTTTCAGTTTTGAAATAGAGCTTGAAACCAGCAAAGAAGTGAAACCTACCATCCCTACAGTTTTTATTCAGGGCTCCAAGATTTTGATTTTGGATGATAACAGTACCAATCGAAGTGTCTTGAGAGGTCAGCTTGAATTATGGGGGGCTGATGTCACAGAAGCTGGCAGTGGTCCTCAAGCGCTGGAATTGATAAATGCGGCTCATCAGAACTCTGAACAAGAGCAGTATAATGTGGTGTTTGTGGACTTCCAGATGCCCATGATGGACGGCGCTGAATTTGGTTCTAAGGTTCGTGAGAATAAGGCGTTAGATCGCGTCAAGTTGGTTATGATGACCTCCATCAGCAATCGTGGTGATGCTAAATTCTTTGCTGATCTTGGCTTTGATGCTTACTTTCCGAAGCCGACGACCACCTCGGATTTATATAATGCATTGTCTGTGGTCATTGAAGATGGAGAGGCCCTGTCAAATGCCTCTCCATTGGTTACTCATCATTACCTTAAAGAGCTGGTGTATGGCCAGGACGGCGTGAAGGAAGCCCAGACTATTTCTGTAAATGCGTCAACAGAAGAACTTAAACCAACATATGAATCTTCCGAATCGAGCTGGCCGGAAGACGCCCGTTTGTTGCTGGTGGAGGATAACTACATTAACCAGGCTGTTGCGCAAGGTGTGTTAGAAGGTATGGGGCTAACCTGTGATATTGCTGGGAATGGTGTTGAGGCGATTACTGCTTTGAGGCAGGCACCGACAGATGCTCCTTATACGCTGGTGTTGATGGATTGTCAGATGCCTGAGATGGATGGCTATCAAGCCACACAGGAAATTCGAAATGGTGCGGCGGGAGAACGATTCCGTGACGTTTCAATTGTTGCGATGACAGCAAATGCCATGAAGGGTGATAAAGAAAAATGCCTTGAGGCGGGTATGAACGACTATCTTTCAAAACCGATTGAAGGGGGAGCCCTGAATGCTATGTTGAAGAAGTGGCTATTAGCGGTTTAAGGCGTTGGCCAATCTCTAATTCCTCGTCCATTCATTTAAAGACCAGTCGTAGTGATAATCGATATCGGCCTTATTAGCTTTAGCTTCTACCAAGCGGGCTTTTAGGTCGGGTTCTGCATAACCAATCAAGTGTGCGTAGAGAGAACGCTCATTGCCACCAAAGTCTTCTTGATACCATTTGTAGATTTTAGAAAGGTGCCATTCTCCGTCTCTTTCTTCCACTCCTCTTGGGTGATTGACGTAACCTACCGCCCCTTCCTCCAATAGCGCTTCCGTATTGTCTGCTGTATAGGCTGTTCCGGCTAAATTGGGGCAGGAATAACTGGCGCAATTTACAGCATAATGAATGCGAGGATCTTTCCAAATGGGTCTCAGAATCTTGTGCTCAATGTCATTCAGCGTCAGGCGTTGTTGATCTATGGTGATGGCTTCATCATCCCACGGACCAAACGAAAAGAAACTCTCACCCAGTTTTGTAATGCTCTTAACCGGGTAATTCTCAAGAATCAGATCCACGGTTAATGCGTTATAAAGATTGATCCAATAGGCTTTTTGTTCGGCTTTGGACAGTGTTTTTGGGTTCAGTTCTGAAAGGGACGTTAGATAGTGTTTTAAGTTCTGATGATCAGTGTTGGTGACGCCTTTGTAGTTGAATAAATGCACCTTCGATGGTGTATCAGTCATAAGGTACTGACTTAGCAATGCTTGCCACTGGGAATGATCTACTGATGCAGTGCTTTGCTCATCGCTGTGGTTCCAGAACGAGGTGACGTCTGCTTTCAGACTTAAACTCATGGTAATCAGCGCTAAGCCAAATAGTGCATGGCGTGAGGCTTTGGAAATATCTGAAAGGTGTTTAAACATAAGACGTGTTAAACCTGTGAATAGGTTGAATGTGCGTTAAAAGTTGAGGCTAAAGGATTGGAGTACAAGTTGCCGCAATAGTTTCCTTAATTTTCGGGCTTAATCATCAGTGTTTGGTATTTAAACGCTTTAAATTGATTAGACCAGTGATGCTTTGTCATACCTGCTTTCATTCGTAACTGATTCAGGAAGTCCTGTTTATCGGGTAGCTGTTCCCAGACACTCGGTAGAAAAGTAGCTTTAAGGAGGCCATCTTCAATGCTTAGCCCGTCTCTGAAGGGGGTAAGCTGCTCTAATAATTCCTGTTCGGATGAACATTCGATGGGCACTTCAGGCGTTAGCACTGAAATGTCGAGTTCTAACTGGTTCAGTTCAGCTGCACTGACGGGAGGAAAACGAGGATCACGCATGGCCGCTGCATAGGCACGTTCGACAATGTCCGTTACTAAGGGTTGGTAGGCTTTGAGTGTTCCAATACAACCGCGTAACTGCTTTTCTGAATGATCCGTTTGGATTGTATGAAGCGTTACAAAACAGGCCCCAGGCTTATGTAAGGCGGGGTCGAAATTCGAGGTATCTATCTCTGGTTTCATTCCGGAATCAACTGACAGGCGGATCGCTTTCCATGCTAGATCCAGCAATTGTTGTTTCTGTTGCTCAGTGAAATTCATGTGCAGATCCGAAGACTCAGAAAAGGGCATAAGCACCGTATCCTACCACCTGATCTTTTGAGCCTGCAGTGTCGCCAGAGTTTCGAAGATCCAATACGGTTGCATTCAGATAGTGCTGACTGGCCGCGTGTAGCATGCCATTGAGAGGATTACAGCCACAAGCCTGATCACCGGTGATGTTCGTTGCAAAGCTGGTAATGGCTTGTGTGGTGTGTTGGTCGAGTGACTGGGCGCGTTCATAACTTTGGTAATGACTAAGATCTGTGCTGACGATGAACAGGGTTTCCTTGTCTCCCCATAGTTGGTTGATGACTTGGCTGACGGTTTCAGGTGGAACTTGTCCAACGACCAAAGGTACGATGTCGAACTCTTCCAGTGCGTATTGTAAGAAAGGAAGTTGTACTTCCAGACTGTGCTCATACTCGTGGGCATGAGGGCTGACTTTTACGCTGGGGAGCTCCCGTATTTTGTCGATCGAAGGTTGATCGACGGCAATCGTACCGAGCGGTGTTTTGAAGTAACTGTTATCCGGAATGGCAATGCCTTGAAGTGGCACTCGGTGAGATGGTCCTAGTAAAACAACACGGCTAATCTGATGGCTGTATGGGTTGAGTAGTTTGTAGGCGGACGCTGCTATTGAGCCTGAATACATATAACCGGCGTGAGGAGCAATCAACACTTTCGGGCAGACAGTGAGTTCTTCCGTTGGCAGGGATTCGGCCATAAGTTGATTAAGCATGGCGATCAATGGTTCTTCGCTCTGCGGATAAAACGAGCCGGCCACTGCAGGTTGTCGGATATGTGTAGATCGAACGGACATTTAAGACTCCGAACATCAGTACTGAGCTAAATTTATAGATACGTTTAGTTTAGCAGTTTCTGAACGCCTCACTCGGCTCGCCTATGAGGCTGAGAGTCAAAACTGATTGGAGGTTTGTATGGCTCACTCACGACATGAACCACCTCAAGTCTTTCCGACTCAATATTGGCATGCTTTAGGCGATGGTGATCAACTCCAATGCGATCTTTGTCCTCGCGCCTGTAAGTTACATGAAGGACAGCGAGGCTTGTGTTATGTCCGTGGACGTCAGGATGACCAGGTCGTGCTCTACAGTTATGGCCGCTCCAGTGGCTTTTGTGTAGACCCCATTGAAAAGAAACCGTTGAATCATTTCTACCCTGGATCGTCGGTATTATCCTTTGGCACCGCTGGCTGTAATCTGGCCTGCAAGTTTTGTCAAAATTGGGATATGAGTAAATCCCGTGAGATGGATACTCTGGCCGATACCGCCATGCCTGAAACTTTGGCGGATGCGGCGGAAAATCTCGGCTGTAAAAGCGTGGCCTATACCTATAATGATCCGGTCATTTTTCTGGAGTACGCAGTGGACACGGCTCAGGCATGTGATGAACGAGGCATCAACTCGGTGGCTGTCACCGCAGGTTATATTTGCGATCAACCCCGACAGCGATTTTTTGAACACATGCACGGCGTTAACATGGACCTCAAAGCCTTTTCGCAGAAGTTCTATAAGCACTTATGTGGTGCTGATTTAGACGCTGTACTTGATACTCTGAAGTTCCTTAAGCATGAAACGTCCAGTTGGCTGGAAATAACCACATTGCTGATTCCCGGCGAGAACGACAGTGAGGCTGAGCTTGAGCAGATGACGCAATGGCTATATGAAAATCTTGGGGCCAATGTCCCTTTGCATTTCAGTGCCTTTCATCCAGACTGGAAAATGCGTAATATTCCTTCGACTCCGGTCAGTACCTTGACCAAGGCGCGGACGATAGCGATAAAAAATGGATTGAACTTTGTCTACACCGGCAATGTCCATGATGCCGCTGGTAGCAGTACCTATTGTCCGGTATGTGATATGAGAGTGATTGAGCGAGATTGGTATGAGCTTGGTCTGTGGGAGTTGGATGGCACAGGTCATTGTTTGAATTGTGGTCATCAACTACCGGGTATGTTTCAAGGTGAAGCAGGAAATTGGGGCGCAAAACGTTTACCTGTTCGGTTGTCGGATTACATAGGATGACAAGGCATTTCTCGTTGCACTCATTTTAATCAACTTTCTAGACCTCTTTTGTACGTGATCTACTATTATCTTAGTTGTAGGCTTAAGACGTTATTCAATCTACTCAAAGGGATATTTTAATGAATAAACAGGCTTCTCAGTTGGCTGCAATCATTGCAGGCGCATTGGCTTCTTCCGTTGTTCTTTCTGCTCCATTACAACCGATTCCTAAGGAAAGCGGTGTGGGTGGTTCAGTTATTGCTGGTGTAACTGGCGCTAAGTTTTCTAGCAATATGATTGCCGGACCAGATGGTGATCTGGGTACCAAAACCATTTCGAGTCTAAATGGTGGGCCGGATTCTGAAACCAATGTTTCTCCGACTTTTACGGGTGAAATTAACTACACTTTTGCTGATTCCCGAACACAGGTCTTTCTAGGTGCGTCTTTGGAAGATTTGGTTCGTTATGATTTGGCGTTTCAACTGGGCGCTCGTCAAGAGCTAAAAGATAAGGGCATCGTTTATGGCGCCTTTTTGTTCTCTGCCATTCCAACAGAAGTGTATGCTGATCCTTATGTGACTAACACGGCTAGATCAGAGACTGACCGAGATTCAGCCGGTGCTCGTATTGGTTGGCAAGATATCATGGGCAGTAATTTCGGTGTTGAGCTTAGCCATCGTGAGATTGAATTGGATAATGAAAACTCCGGTGAGGATCTGGTCAATCAGAGCTTAATCACAGCTCAGGAGCAGAGACTATTAAGCCGTGAAGGTGACCATAACTCCGTCAAGTTCAGCTATAAACATGTGATTGCGAAAGGGCATTTATTGGTTCCAGAGATTAGCTACCATGATTTTGATCTAGATGGCGGCGCTATGGCCAGAAGTCGTTATGGATTAAATCTTGCCCATTTCTGGACAACACCTAAGTTCTCGTTAATTACCACCGTGTTCTATTCGCATGCAGAGCATGATGAGTTGAACCCTGTGTATTCTAACGTAACGTCTGAGGAAGAGGTTGATTCCATTGGTGCAAGTATTGTGGGGACGTACAACAATATCTTTGATGTAGAGAATTTGTCAGCGTTGGCTTCGGTAGCTGCAGCAGATTCAGATTCTACTATCGACTTCTACGATGCAGATGTGTTGTCAGGTACAGTGGGTGTTCTATACCGTTTCTAATGGATTATCAGACAAGTGATTGATCATAAAAAACGCCAGTGCTGATTTCAGCCTGGCGTTTTTTGTAGGGCAAAGGGTTAAGGCATCAAACTTACTAAATAGTTCTCACCCATTGGGTATCTGTTTTACAGAACTCGTAACGACCGCTTGATGTGTGACCTTCAGAATCTGCGATGCTGATCGCCGCATCACGACAAGCCTTACCTTCACCGTCTTTCTGGTTTAGAGGAACCACAGAACCTGTTACACCTGCGCGACGCATGCTCCAGCTTACCGGGAAACCGTCTTGACCTTCGTCCAGTGCTTCATTGACAACTTTGGTCAGTTGATCCCATTCTGCTTCTTTCAGTTTAGCTAAAGGTGATTGCTTGATTTTCCAGCGGCCATCAATTTTGCACACATCAAAATTAAAGAACATTTTGCGATCGTTCTTACCCTTCAGGGAGAAGCGAGTCTGACGGCAAGGAACACCATCGAGTTCAAAACTCACGTTCGGTCTGACAATGCCTTGAAGATCACTTTGATCTGACTTCCACAACGCCTTCTCTTTATCAGACAGTTCGTTTAGTTTACTGCCAACAAAGGTTCTGAATGAGTCGGCTTCTTCCTTGGTAAATTCAGAAACCACGGTATCGGCTAAAAAATTAAGGTTACCTGCAGAGCTGGACAGTGATAGCCCTAATAAACTTGCCGATAATAATAGTTTGAATCGCATCGTTATTTTCCTTATTGCGAAGAGTCTGGACACATCCTCAGAGTCTAAATCTTCCTGATCAGATGTAAAATAAAAAGTTCTTTATTCTACGACTGGTTAACGTGCTTTCAGGTGTTTCCACTTCAACATGTCTTCAACCGCGTCCAGGATGCTTGTTTTTGCAGGGATAAACTCCATCGCCAAGTCGTTGATGATTTTCGTGTTGTCGTATTGCATGTTTCTACCCATGTTCGTGCGCATATAGGTACCAACCCCTTTGGGTTGTGTGTATGACAGCACTTTCATGACTTTTGTCCCAAACGGCGAGGCCATATTGATCTTGGGAAGACGGTATTTCTGATAACCACTTTCTCTTAAGAAGTTCACCAATTCGGTCATGCTCATGGACTGGTTAGCGCACAGGTAACGACCAGAGGCGCTAGGTGTTTCCATGGCAAGGATATGAGATTTAGCTACGTCACGAACATCCACAAAGCCCCAATTCACCGTCATGATGGTCGGATAAAGACCTTTCATAATGTCGCGGATGATTTGATTGGAGGTATTCAAGGACGGGCCATGCGATGGGCCAATCACAATGAATGGATTGATTACCACCATATCGAATTTAACTTTATTCTCTTCAAGCTTGTTGTCTTCAAGTTTATTTTTTTCAAGCTTGTTGTCTTCAAGTTTATTTTTTTCAAAAAAGTGCCAGGCTGCTTTTTCGGCCTGTGTCTTAGAGAAGTAGTAGGGGTTGCGATCCAAAGACGACTTTTCATTCCAGTCGGCTTCAGTAAAGACATGATCGTTGTCGGGTTCATCGGTAATGGCGGCAATAGAAGAGGTCAGAATGACACGCTTTACCGTCGATGATTTTTTACACGCATCCAGTACGTGGATAGTACCTTGAACTGCGGGATCAACCAGATCACGTTGTGGGTCTTTCACATCTATGATGTAGGGACTTGCCGTGTGCAGAACATAATCACAGCCTTCTAGAATGTCATCGAACGCACCTTCCGTCAGTAGGTCGGCTTGAGTTAGCGTCAGGCGTTCTTCAGCGCCAGGTAAGGAGGTGAGGTAAGGGTATTTACTCGCATCACCACGTACCGTTCCTATAACGTTATAACCCTTGGCTAAAAGCTGTTCTACGGCGTGGGCAGCAATAAAGCCTGAAGCCCCGGTCACACAGACTGTGGCTGGTGAGTTTGTTGATGAGGTGTTGCTATCTTCCATGATACTTCGCTCCTTGATGTATTGTTTTACAAGCATCCCTATTGTTGTGAGGGTCTGTCAATGGCCTTAATGCCATTTTAAGACGTATGTTCAGTCTGAAGGAGGGGGAGAAGGAGGGGGAATGACTAGAAGCTTGCCCTACTGCACCGAAGATAATCCAGGTAGTACAGTAAATACCAAATGTCAGGCTCTAGATCTCGGGATCAGGTATTATGATCTGGAGAGTCATCTGCAGTACGGTCGTTACGCCAAGCAATCCAAAACAACAAGAAAACGTAGGCAAATTAAATCAGCGCAATAAACCAAGCCCAGATAAGTCCGATATTTCCTTAGGTGAAGCTGAATTAAGATAATGGTTTTAGTATGGTTTAAGAATAGGCGGTTCCAGAGTGAAAACCAGTTGGACTAAAGTCGAGGTGTCTTATGAGTTTACCTAGCAGTCATCAATTCTGGCTGTACATCAGTTTGTTGATTCTGGCTGGTTTTATTGGTCATGAATATATGGATGCGGGGGGTGATCCGACGGTTATAAATTCTGCTGTGGCTGTGGGCTATACGCTGACGGGAATACTCATCTACCTAGGGATACGTATTGCTATTAAGGTACTTATAGCGATGTGGAAAGGCTAAAAGTACTCATAAGATCACCAATAGAAATTACAAAACGATTGCTGTTAGGGTAGGTTCTCAATCGGTTTGGTTTTCCTTAATAAAGCCTCGGATAAACTTCCGAATCTCTCGTGCAGCACTGGTATCAAGTTCATCACATAAGTTAATAAACTCGTCACGTTCAGCGCTGTGAATTCGGATCACTAACTGGGCATCTTTTTTCTGTGCTTTTTTCTTCTTTTTACTGCTGGGTTTAGAAGACGTTGCCTGATCGTCTTTCATATTAAGTGGTGTCCAAACGTTGAAAACAAATAAAGTATATACATTGTATAGCTATTTGCTGTGAATTTTTTATGACGGACGATTCAAACTGCTCAATACCAGATTACGAAACCAGCGTTGTTCTTCCGGTTTGTTCTGTCGTTGATGCCAAAGCATCTTGTAGCTAAAGGATAAGTCTCTGTCTATCTCTTCTGGTAAGGTAAGAGTGGTCAGCCCTAATTTCTGAAGTACCGCATCGTTCATACCTCGTCCTCCCAGCATCACATAATCTGTGGCCAGTAAACTCAGGAATGCACTGTTGGGGTTATGGGTCTCAAAGGCAATGTCTCGTTCGCGGCCCAGTTTATCGAGGATTTCCTTATCTTTTTGTTGAACATCATTGAACTCAGGGATCACCACTTTAATGAATGAATACGACAGGAAATCATCCAATAGTAAGGGCTCTTGTGGAGAACTGACTTTCTTGGTCAGGGGGTGGTCACGTCGCATTATGGCACAAGGAACGATGGTAGCCAGTTTGTGTTCGTAGAAATTGGCGCGATCAATATCAATCAGATTCATGGCTAGATCCAGCTGACCGGTGCTCATATCATCCAGGCTGTTTTTGTCCCAAGGTTTCACCTGGAGTTTTACTTTGGGGGCAACCTGGCTAAGAGTTTTCAGTAAGGGAGGACAGATATTTGCTGCCATATGATCCATCAAGGAAATGCGGAAGGTTCGTTCGCATAGGGCAGGATCAAAGACTGGAGGATCAAGCAGCGCTTTGAGTTGTTCCAGTGTATCGTAGAGAACGGGGCGGAGAGTTAGTGCTCGTTCGGTGGCCTGAATGCCATGGGGGGAACGAAAGAATAACTCTTCACTGAACATGTCGTTGAGTCGAGCCATCATTTTACTCATGGCGGACTGGGTAACGAATAATCGTTCAGCGGCTCTTGATACGTTTTGTTCTTCCAGAAGAACCTGAAAAGCCACTAACAGTTTGATGTCGTAACGCGCAAGTTCTTCCAGTTTCATGAATGACATTCTCTCATTTTAGAATTTGTAGTTTACTGAGAAAGAGCCTGCAATGGCACTGTTTTCATAATCACCAGCCGGGCTGGATAGCAGGCTGTGATGATCGACGACCGTTGCATCGCCCAGATCAGCATACTCAACGCTGGCCGCTAGACTAATGTCTTCATTCATATCATAGACTGCCCCCACCGTGTAACGTTTGATATCGTCCAGCGGTAAGTCTGAGGTACGATATTGTGTTTCAATCGGACTTTCATCCAGTGAAAAGCCTGCTTGAAGGGTCAGTTTGTTATTTAAGTAATAATGGCCACCGATGGCGTAGCGATTTGCATCTTGCCAGTTTCGCTCCAAATCCAGTGAAACAGGTAAGCCATCTAACTCAATGCTGGTGGTTTCAAAATCACTGTAGAAGGTTCTGCCCAAATCCCAAAGCAGCGCGGTTTTTTCACTGGTACGGTGATAACCACTGACGACAATACTGCCCGGATTTTTCCAATTCAAGCTGGTGCCCATGGTGGTGTTCACCAATGTCCCACGGGATGGGTCACCTCTGCGTGGGGTGAGGGTATAGTCAATATTTGCAGTGGCATCACCTTCCAAGTCTGATTCAACTTTTGAACGATAAACTACACCGACTCTGTGGTCCGAATTGAACTCCCATAACGCCCCCGCCGTCCAGCCATAAGCAATGTCGTCGGCTTCCAAAGAAATGTCCGAGTTAATGTCCAAATCGCCCACTAATGGAATGGTTGCACTTCCTCCCGGTGCTAAATCTTGCTTGGCCGTGGTGTAGTTGATATTGAAACCGCCACCAAAGGAAAGGTTTTCATTAACTCGATAAGAAAATACCGGCTGTGCCTGAATGGTTTCTACACTTGCGGAGGTTACGGCATGGCTGCCAGCCCATTCTGTCCCATAATCAATTTCACTGCCAAAGGGGACAACCACTGAAAAGCCCAATTTGAAATCGTCGTTTATGCTATGCACGTAAGAGAACGATGGAATAGCGACTAATGCGCCTGAATCGCCACCGCTGTTAGCTGTTGGATCTTCTGCCTGAAACTGGATGTCAGTGTCCGCAATCACAGTACCAAATCCAATTTGATTTCCTTCAACCAATGACATGGTGGCCGGGTTTGCCCACGCAGAACCTGCACCAGCACCCTCGGCTGCGTGACCCGCACCTGCAGTTCCGAAGTTTGATGAAGATGGCATAAGTTGCAGACCTACAGCATGAGCTTGCGACATGCACACTGGGAGAGTCAAGGCTGCTAATCCCAGTTTCTGTTGTTTAATGGATGGGCTTTTCTTTTTGATATTACGAATTGGATTTTTCATTTTTGATCCTATGACGGGTTGGAATAACGCCAATCTAGGTAAGTCGCCGATAAGAAAAAAATGAAACTTCGGACTAAGTGATATTCTTTATTAGAATGTCTATTAATTTTATTGGTCTGTTGGGGAATGTTTAAAGTGCGTGATTGATGAAGGAACTATTTCCAACCAAACTTCCATTTAGTTGTGTCCTTTAACTCCATCACAACAGTGGGGAATCCGATAGGTGTTTCCATCATTGTATCGGCCTTTATTCTGACGGGTATTTACGTGCATCGCGCCAATGGCGAGTTTGATGAGTTGAATGCGACCATCGTGAAGAAGGCAACAAATGAAACGTTTCATCTTGTTTGGTCTGGCCTTGATGTCGGGCGTTCTATCCAACGCTGCATTGGCAGATGCCATTGAGGTAGCGGGCAAGCGTCCTACCGGCTTGTTGATCTTGATGATGTACCTGTGTTGTCCGGTCACAGCGTGCTGAGTGATGTGAGTACTTCGGCCATTCTTTACTTAAAATTGATAGTGAGCACTTATTGGTTTCGAATTGAACACAAAGTCATCAGTCTGTTTTGAAAGATACTCACACTTTCTGTGGATAACTCTATTGATAAGTTATTCGGAAGTAATTAAAACGCCCGTTTTAACTGGCTTTCAGTCTTTAGTGCTAAAAATAATCAATCTTCTTTTTATGTAACAAGTGGCGTGCGATTTTTATCCTGACGCCTTGTTTTATATGGTCTCAAAAAGTTCCCTTGTGCGTCCTAGACTAAGTCTATTGGCGTACGGCCGATATTGGCTGGATTATCGGTCACCGTTATTTGGTGCATGGCCCATTGGCGAACGATGTGATCTTTTTGATGTGTGAAGGTGATGCGCCGGTGGCAGGCACAAATCGCAGTTCGTTACGCTTGTTAGGAACGGAGGGTGAGCTTATTAATTCGGAAACCTGGAGCTGGTATGACCAGACCATACTTTGGTGTGAACACAGCATTGGTGGATAACTTGGTTGAAAAGCACAAGAGCATTTCGGCAGCTTAGATTCTTTCTTTATATCAAGACGCCGGAGCCGGATAGCTCCGTTTTTTTGCTTTCTGAGTTTAATGCGTTGTTGAAATAAACCAAGGGTGCTGTATTTCAAGAGATTCAATGTCACAAGGTTTACCAAAAAAGTAGCCTTGTAGGTAATCACACCCCAGATCTTTGAGAAGGATTGCGATTTCTTCGGTTTCTATCCCTTCTGCGGTTACTTGCATATCTTGTGAATGACAAAGTGAGATAAGTGCTTTAAGTACTTTCTGATTGTCAGCTTCCAGTGATTTATCAATGAAGGATTTATCCAGTTTGATCATCGAAGCCGGGTATTCGATGAGTTGGTGCATAGCTGTATAGCCTGTTCCAAAGTCATCAATAGCAATGTTGAACCCTTGAGTTACTAATACATTGAGCAATATGTTGGCATTGGATGTGTACTCAATATTCAATGTTTCTGTCATCTCTAGTTGAATCATCTCTGGTTCTACCTGATATTTTTTGGCCAATAAGATGAGATCAACAGATACTTTATTATTGGTCAGCTGCGCGGAAGAGAGATTGATAGATAGCTTGATATTGTGACCAACCCTTGCGCGAAGGGCTTGATAGGATTTTAAAGCCGACTCGAAGACCCATAAATCTATTTTCTCGTAAGCGCCCATATCTTCTGCAATGGGAATGAATTCATCGGGGCCAACGAATCCAAGTTTTGGTGAGATCCAGCGTATGAGTGTTTCAAATCCCTCTATTTTTTTGGTTTGAGTATTAACGAGGGGCATATAAACCAAATGACACTCGTCGTCAGGATTTAAATTTTTAAGCTCTTCCTCAATGGACTTTATGCGACGTGCTTTGGTGGCAATTTCTTGCGAGTAATAGGCAATTTGATTCTTGCCAAGTGCTTTTGCGTGATACATAGCGTGATCGGCATTGATAAGTAGCTGGGACAGTTTGTGTCCATCTTTTGGAAAGGTGGCTATGCCCATGCTTGCGCTCACAGGAAAGGTGCCTTGCTCAAAGTGGAAGCCATCTTTGAAAAGATTCAGTAGTTGTTGTGCGAAGTGCTCTGCTGGATTGATCTCGTTTTCTTGCTGAGGATGATATTGGATAATAATACCGAATTCATCTCCTGCAATCCTGCCAATAACAATTTCAGTGATTTCATTAGGGCGGGTCACTTCAAACATCGTTTTCAATCGTTTTAACTTTAAAGAAAAGGATCGTAATAAAGCATCTCCCGTTGCATGACCAAAACGGTCGTTTACGAACTTGAAATTGTCCATATCCAAGTAAATAAAAGCGACACGTGATGAGCTTTCTTTGGCATGAGACAGTACTTGATTTGAATACTTTGTCAGATACCGCACGTTATTCAATTGGGTCAACATGTCTAATTCTGACAGTGTTTTTGTTTTCTTATAGGCTTCCATAAGGTCGCCATAAATTTTGCTGAAGGTGCGCTCAAGGCGACCAATTTCATTGGTTGGGCTTGTTTTGAGTTCTATATTGGGTTTTTTTTGCTCAATGACTTGGGTTAATTCTTTTTGTAAATTGATTATGGGCTGGGTGATGTATCGATTGAGTAAGATATAAAGCAAAGCAGAGCTTAAGAAAAAGAATAAAAGGCATAAGCCGATTAAAACCCATTTGATGAAGGTTACTTGCTGATTAAGGTAATTGTTAGGTACATGCAGATCAATCGTTGTATGAGCATTCAGATTTATACTTGCTGATAGTGAGTAGCTATGTGAATGGCTTTTGCGTTGGCTTTGAAGATCTGTAGGGTCTTCTGTTTTGAAATGATGAAAATGAATGTCTTTTCCGTAAGTCGCTTTAATTTCATTTCGCAGTTCATTAAACCGGGTTGGGATCAGCGAAAACGTTGCTATAACCGAATTCTCTGTTTGAGATGGGATAGGCGCTTTCAGAGTTCGCTTATCTATTGTCCGACTCATGGTAATAAAAATTTGGCCGTCCCGATTCGCGATATGATCCTGATAACTATTTAGCTTGTTCTGTCGTATGTAGTGCTGCAGCTGACTAAGCTCCCGGATGGGTTCAGCAAACGGGTTGTCGCTCAGTTCAAAGTAAAATTCCTGATCTAAAGTTGGATTGTTTCGACTAATTAACAGGCTTAACTGTTTGCTTGGATGCTGTTCAAAACTTCTTATCGTGCTTTCAAGGGCAGAGCTGAGTGAAGTGTGTGCGAAGGCTTTGCCTTGTCTATCAGACAGGTAGTTTCGAAAGGCTTGACCTTCAGTCAGTGTCAGTAGATAGCTCTCTGCTTGAGTAGAGTACTGTTCATAACTGGCAGCAAGCTCTGTCATAACCAGCTGTAAACGACTTTGTTCAAGCTTTCGAGTGGTTTCAAATAAAGATAGGTAGGTAAGGAATGCTGCTACGATGAAGCTCAGCAATACTACTGGAAAGATTACCCATAAAGCACGTTTACTTAGAGTCATGCAGCTTGACCAAAGAACTGGTGATTCGGTTTCTCAAATTAATATTTGAAGTGCTTAATTCTGTATAAAACTGACTCCGTTCTATTAATGCTTTAGGTGGGTATACGGTGATATCTTCTTGGAGTTCTTTAGACTGCATTGTTTTGGCGGCTGAGATAGGGGTTGCTACATAGAGATCTTCTGAATTTTGCGCAGCATTTTCTAAACTATAAAGGTGGTTTAAAAAGCTTAAAGCAAGGTCCTTATTTGGGCTTTGAGTGGGCATCGATAGACAGTCCACCCAGATCACCGTTCCTTCTTGAAGTGTGGTGTAATCCCATATTTCTTTGCCTGCGTAATCATTCAATGAGTATTGGTCACCACTGTAGGCAAGTGTGATATGGAGAGTGTCATCTTTTGGATTTGCGCCTAGATATGAAAGAGGGTATTCAAATGTCAGGACATTTCTCAATGTACGTTTCGTCATTTTAAACGCGGATTGCAGTTCTTGTTTGTCTTCTGTGTTTATCGAGTGGCCGAGAAGAAAGAGAGCTGGTGCGAGTAGGTCGGTGTAATCTTCAAATAGTCCTATATGGCCAGATAATTCTTGGGTTGGTTCCAACAGTTCTTTCCAGGATGTAGGTGGCTTTTTAAGTTTGTCTGTACGGTAAGCTACGCCCAGGGTTCCCCATAGATAGGGGATGCCATGCATACCGCAACGTTGTTCCCACTCTGGGTCTATTTCTAACAAACCAGGCATTTCTTTTTTGGTAGGCTTTGGGAGAAGAACTCCGTTCTGACCTAGTTTGATACTGGCAATTTGATCGACGATGACCAGATCAATATCGGGGATTTGATTGCTGGCTATGGCGATATCACGCTCTTCGTCATTATCAAAGTAGATTTGTTGTACTGTATGACCCGTTGTTGTTTCCCATGATTCGATGACTTGCTGGGAAAGGTAATCCTCCCAAATGAAGATGGTTAATGTTTCAGAGTGAAGTAGAGGGCTGAACAGAAGGGTAACAATATAGGCAGAAGGTCTCATCTTGTGCTCGCTATTCATTGGGAATATGAATAACTATAGAAGTAAAATCAAGCGATGAAGGAAATATATGACGCAGAGATAGGCTTTTGGAAAGAATTTATTTCATTAAGAAAGTTTTTGTATTTCAGAGAGATAAAGAGAAGGTGGAGAGCCCAAAAGGGCTCATAATAGGTTTTCTTTGCTCGCTTTTTATTTTTATTTTTGAGCTTCAATCCTGAGTTTCTATTTTTATTTTTATTGGTGAAACCGAATTGATGTTTTCTTGTTGTTCTTGATCTTTATAATAGCTAGTCATGTGCCAATTTTAGAAAGTTATTTATAAACAGTGGGTTACGGATTTTGTTCGATTGCTGGAACGGTGTGTTGTTACCTATGTTCCATAAACTAGATAGTGTGTTGTGTTACCTGTGGGTTTTTTGGTAACACATGATCGAGGTGGCAGGGGTCACACAAAGAAAAAAGGAAGCCGGATTAGGGCTTCCTTTTTAAGTGATCAGTGTGAGCTGATGTTATTTTGCAGCGGCCGCTTTTTTGGCGGGCTTTTTCAGTGGCACGACTTTGGGTTTTTCGGCTTCCATCTCGGCACGCTTCTTCAGAGCGAAGTCGCGAATGCGAGCAATGTCTTCATCGGTATAAACACCGCTAACACCTGAAATCGCCGCCAGTTTCATGCCGTGTTTCAGACCGAGCGTGTAGATTTCTTTTACCTTCTCCCATTCGATGTTTCGACCGAGAGTGAAGTTTTCGAAACGACCTTCCAATGCCAGTACGATGGTTTCTGCAAGACAGGCATAAGCCACTTTGTCCGGCAGTCCGATGTCTTTCATTTGAACATCACCCGGTAATTCAATCTCACCGGATTCAATCACCAGTACATCTGGACGTTTTGCTACATCGCTGGCCGGGATGTCCAGTGGTCGAGCCACATCTGTGATCACACAACCTGGTTTCACCTTCATGATGTCCAGGATCTTCTTACCGGCACCCGAAGTTGCAGTTACGATCATATCCATCTCGCCCAGATCTTTATTAGCATCGGTCGAAAGATGAACCACCGCTTCCGGTGTTTCTTTCAAGATGGTTTCTTTCATGGCGAGCAGCTTGGCTGTTTCTGGCGCGACCATGTAGATTTCATCAACGGCTTTCGCCAGCAGACGAGCACATACCGAACCAATAGCGCCAGTGGCACCCACCACCATCGCTTTACCATGCACCTTACCGGTCTTGTTAATATCTACCAAGCCAAGACGACGTGTAGCATCAGCCGCGGCCCAAAGAGCGCCTGAAGCACTGTAGCTGTTACCTGTAGTGATCGGCAGAGGCGCACGCTTGGCAACGGTAATACCTGCGTCACCCACTACCTTGGTGAAGGCTCCCAAGCCCATAATCTGGGCACCCATACGTTTTGCTAATTTGGCTGCGGCCAATAGTCGGCGATAGGTGAATTCAGGGCTGTGAGCCATGATTTCTTTTGGTGTGCCGCCTACTGTAATTAACCAACCTTCCGCTTCATCACCGGTAGGCGATTTAATGCCTTTTACATGGGAGTAGACAAACGGCGGTGCATAAGCCATGACTTTCTCAACGGTGTCCATTACGGCGGGTGGTGAATACTTAGCGATCATATCCAGTGGTTTCGCGTTGCGGAAATACTGCTGTGATAGCGGGTGGATCACGAACGCAAAACGGTTAACACGCTTATAGCCGGATGGGAACAGAATGCGTGGTTCAACTTCCAGGGTTTCAAGAATCTCTAGGAAGTCATCGTGATTCAGCTCGCCTTCTTTCTTATCGAGCGCGGCAAGAATCAGGGCTTCAATGACATTGATGCCCACAGTCACATCGAAGATCTTCGGACAGATATCGACGACCATGTTGACGCCTTTCTCGCGCAATTGCTCAAGACGTTCATCAGAAATGGTAGAGGTAAGCAGTGTTTTGCCTGCCATTTCTTCTAGAGTGAAGTGCTCCATTTCTTCGTAGCCTGCGGCAATCACGTCTGCTTTTTGTGCTGCTTTACGAAGGATGTATTTATTCCATTCTTTAATCGGGGCGACACTGGGTGATAGGACATGCGGTGCAGACCACTTATTCAATGGATGTGTGCCTCGGGCATACAGTTCCAGACCTTCAAGAGAGGTCAGTAGTTTTGGGACGCCCAGCTGAATAACCGGATCAGAAAAGAAAAGGTTATCAGTGAATTCGCTGATCACTGTCGCGGCGCGGTAGTTAGCAACGCCGTTAAAGAACATCACGCGTGAGTTATTGAAGAAGTTGCCTTGCGAGATTTGGGTATGGCGAATGGCCCACTCATGCAGAATATTTCGAAGTTGAGAGCCTGTGGTCACCGGGATTTTCTTAACCAATTCTTCCAGGTGTTGAGTGTTCTTTTGAACAAAGCGTTTGGTACCCACACTGTAATGTTCACGTACTCGACCGAGACCAATGACATTGGCTTTGTTCTGCCATTCTTTGAGTAGGCTCTCTGCTTTCTCAATGTCTTTGTTGGTGCCGATTCGAACTACTCGAAAGTTCTGACCGAGAAACTCGGTGGTGAAGTCATAATCCAGTTCACTGCTGCCCAAGCTGATGCTGACGACGGTTTTTAATTTCCCTTTTGTATTCATGGATCCTCCGAATGACTCAATGCATGAGTGCTTATTATCAATTAGAAAGTATTTATGAGTTCTTAATTCTAAAGACGTCTCTATATTAGTAATGTGTGTCGAGTTTTGAAGAAACGGTATTGAAACGGTTGTTATAGCTTTGTGTGTTTCAATGCGACATTTAGACGACGTTTTATTCTAATAACTCTATCTAGACATGAATAAATTGTTAAGTCTTTAGCATGGATCAATAAAAATTCAGTTACTGGCGGATTAGTGATTAATTTGTGATCGTGTGTTTATTCTTCAGATTATCGGTGTTTTCTTATCACTCCTCCTGTTACAGGGGAGATTAGTTCTTTAGTATTGGGTGTAATGGCGATTTCTTCTTTCACTGACTAACCTTAAAGATAATGTTCTCTATGGGAGTAGGTTATGGATCAGGAAATATCGCCATTAGATCAAGTCATGAGTTGGTTCACTGAAGCTTATCAGCAAGTCTCTTTGTAGTTATCCCTATAATTCAACGGTTCCTTAGATCTTAATCAACTCGGCATGGGTTGTTTTTGATAAACTTCGCTGAAGTACATGATTAAGCTCGAGGCTCTAAATGAAGTATTCTTTCCGCTTTTCTCAAACTAAGCATCTGCTGTTAGTTTCAGTCCTATTCGCTCTGTCGGGTTGTTTTGACAGTTCAGATATGACGGATCAGAAAACAGAGCAAGCCGTGACTGAATTGTCAGCTCCTACCGCAACTAATCTGGATATGAATATTTATAAAAGCCCAACGTGCGGTTGCTGTGGTGACTGGGTAACGCACGTAAGTCAGGCCGGTTTCGTCACTCGCAGTTATGACATCAATAACCTGACACAGTTGAAAGCAGAAAAAGGTCTTAAGCCAGAATATCGTTCTTGTCATACCGCCGTATCGAAAGAAGGATACATATTTGAAGGTCACGTTCCAGCGAAATTCATTCAACAGTTTTTAGCGGAACAGCCGGAAGGTGCCTTGGGCTTATCAGTACCCGGTATGCCAGTGGGAAGTCCTGGCATGGAAATGGGGGATCGTTATGACAGTTACAATGTGCTTCAGATTAATCTGGATGGAACGGCTCAGATCTATGCGCATGTGCAAGGTAATCATTAACGGAAGTTCAGATCGATAGCTACTTCTTTGAGATTTATATAAGTAAAACAATTAGTTACTGGTTTATTTTGTTGGTTTTTAATATCATTCTTTATTCGTAGGTGGCCAAGGATCGCTTGATACCCACGGCTATTAGTTATTTTGAACGTATTTACCTTGTCTGTTTAAGGAACGAACACGATGAAACCGCTATTTATTCTAATGATTCTTGTCAGTCTAATGACGGGCTGCGCTTCAACCACACAGCTGACACCTGAGAACCATCAGAAAATCACCAATATCTATATTGAGCAAGAAGTAAAAGTACCTGAAACGGCTTATTACTATGGGCCTGAACAGGGTGTTGGTGTAGTTTTTGGTCCTGTGGGAATGATCATTGCCGAGTCCGTCGAAACCAACGATGAGCTTATTGTTCAATACATGAAAGAGCACAATGTGGATATAGGTCGTATTTCACGAAACGCCGTTGAAAAACTGTTGATCAATAACCCTAAGTTTGCCAGCAAAAAACTGGTGACAGAAAAGGACAAAGCTGACTCAATTCTGAAGGTAGAAGTCGCGATTTATGGTCTTTCTCAAACCCATGGCTTTTCCAGCGTCTACCGTCCTCAGTTGGGTATTAAAGCCCGTCTAGAGGATCAAAAAGGTGCCGTACTTTGGGAAGATTATGAATTTGTTACTGCGATGAACGATGGTGTTCATGCCATTGAATTCAAAGAGTACTTTGAAGATCCGAATAATATGAAAGTACGCTATGAAAAAGCGGCCGATCTTGTCATGGATATGATGGCTGAAGATCTTTAGTCAAATACTTTCATGCTGGGTCACAGACGGAAAAAGGGAATCATTGGATTCCCTTTTTTGATCGTTTAGCCGTGACTAACTTAGCTGTGCGGAGTAATCGATAGATTACGTGTTGCATCGTCAATGCTGATCACGTGTGTTCTCAGGTTTGAGATGAAATCAGCCGAACGATCGTACCAGGATTCAGAAATATACTGGGTACCATTCTCTTCCGTCGGCACGTTGTACATGGTTACCTGGAAGTTATCAGCGGTTACATCCACCACTGCAACGCCGTGTTCGCGCAGCTTGGCAAACGCCAGACTTGAGCTTACATCTGCTGCATTGGTTGCGTTTGGTACTAACAGATCCAGAGCATCCAAGAGCGGTGCTAGATCATCAGCGCTTCCGCCTAAACCTTCGATTAAACCTGACGCCGCATCATCCAAATAAGAACCAAAGGTTCCTGACGTCGCGGAAGACGTTGTGATGTCGAAAGAACCATTACCATGATTGGTCACATAGGTAGAGTGAATATCACCCGCAATGCTGATCACGTTATAGGGATCGAAAACGTTATCAATCATCTGCTGTTTGCCAAGACTGAAACCGTCCCAGTGATCGACATTCAGATAGAAACGATTCTGGAACAAGCTAGGAACAGCGGAAAAATCCAGGAACGATTGGTTCGGGTTCGCTGCATCGTTTCTCAAGTCCAATAGTAGAGGAGAGAAAGATACCGAGCTGCCCATCACATTCCACTTATTGCTGCCATTCGTTGCTAGCTGAGTAGCCAACCAAGTAGTTTGGTCTGAGCCATACGCGTCTTGTGTGCTGGCATCTGCGGTGGCGCGGAAACCAGAATAAATATCAAATAAATCTTTGTTCACAAAGTAGCGAGAACCCAGATCACTGAACAGGCCTTGCTTACCGAAGTGAACGAAAGCGATACTGTGGTCAGTAACAGTAGACGCATCGATGAACGCGTTTGCAGGAATGGTCAACTGGCTTGCTGCTTGAGTTAGTACCGTATTGATGTAGAACACAGAAAGATTACCGGAAACTGCTTGTTCCGCTAGTTGAGCAGAGCTGGTGTTCTGATCACTTACTTGTAAACCTCGTGCTTCATACTCACTGGTAAACTGAGAGGCCATGATTAAGCGAAGATAGCTGCGAGTTAAGCTGTAAGCCGGGTCTTCAATATTCACATAGGCAAAGGTGTCGTTGGCAAACTGGGCTGCATGAGCCGCAGCACCATTACCACCCGTTGCTGCATCCAAGGTTGCAATCAGCTCGGCTTCCGTCATTGCAACTGCACCAGGGAATGCGTCTTCAGGAATCAGGTGATCCGGGCGCTGAGTACGATAGTCGGTAAGGAACAAACTTAAGTTTGCGCCGAATTGGAAATCGCGATAGATACGAGTATTTGGATATAACTGATCTTCAGTAATCGCGAGTGAACCACCTGCATTTAATGCGGTTTGATCTAATGCTGCTTCATGGTCAATCGGCATGTATTCGAACCAGGCTTGTTCTGAATTTTTCTTACGAGTGTCGCTTGCTTCGGATTGCGCTGCATCGAAGTACGTACCGTTGTTTTTCCAGCTGTCGTCTGAATATTCATGATCATCCCAGATAGCGATTAAAGGGAAACGTTCATGAAGTTGCTGAAGAACCGAGTCGCTACGATATTCTTTATACAGTTGACGATAGTTGCTCAAGCTTTGAGCGGCGTAACCGTCTGAGCCCAGATTGATTGCACCCGCTGTATCTTCAAACTGAATGCTACGACCATTAGAAGATTGGAAGCTGGCTCCCACTGTTTCATAGATGTAGTCACCCATGTGAACAACAAAGTCCAGATCTTGTTCAAGCAGAGGAAGATAAGTGTTGTAGTAGCGGCCGTTGTAATCTTGACAGCTTACGTAAGCAAATTTCACATCGGTGTCTGAACCCGCGGCTGGAGCTGTTTTAGTGCGTCCTGTGTTCGTTCGATAAGCCAAGCCGGATTTCACATAAGTAAAACGATAGTAATAACGCGTACCCGCATCTAGGTTGATTACTCGTACTTTCAAGCAATGGTCGTAATCCGCTTCGGCGGTGAATTCTTGCACAAGTACCAGGCTGGCTTCATTGAAGTCTTCAGCGGTGCCAACTTCCAGAGCCAGCGTGATGTCCCCTGATGCGAAACTGTCGGCTACTCGAGTCCATAAAATCACACTGTCCGGACGAGGATCACCAGACATCACTGATTGTGGAAAGTGGTTTCCCGCAACGATAGGTGAATCCGAGTCATCGGAACAGCCGACCAATCCTGTCAGTGGAAGTGCCGCGGCACCTGTTGTGGCTATTGCGGTTTTAATAAAGCTGCGGCGTGAAATTTGGCTTTTCAATCCCATCGTCTAATCCTCTTACTGCTATTTGGACGTTTCTTTTCTAAGTCAGAATGATTGGATGTAATAGGTAATTATTCTGATTGATTATTATTGAACGTATATTCAATAAAAGATGTTACTTTAGTATTACAAAGTAAAAAATAGGCTTGATTCTGCCTGTTAATAAAGGGTTCGGATAGGACCTATTGAGCCAATTATGTGACCTTTGCTGCGCGGCTAATCGATAGCTCAGTAGAGGTTTATGACCTAAAAACCTGTTGGAGATTGTGTCGCGAGATGAGTAAAGAAGAGCTTGTTGATTAAGTTCTCAAATCAAGAATCTTTGGTCTAGGCTTACCTATTCACTCGGAAGCTTTTTGATGAATTGAGGCGTAACTGCTTTTCAAATGTACCTAAGAAGGATCCATTCTGGATAGATTGTCTTTATGCTGGGCTTTGTTCGTATTTTCTTAATCTTTTGCTCTCTTTGCTTATCTCTAGTGAGTTTCGCAGAGCCCTTAGATGTTAAAACCTTGCCGTCCGGAAGTTATGTTGGGCACCATTTCTACCTGATTCCAGATGAGTCGGGTGAGATGACGTTTGAGTCTTTACCCCCTCCAGAATACACAGAATGGACACCTTCTGAGAAAGAAATTCCGGGCTTTGGGTATTCGGATATCACTATTTGGGCTCGTATTGATGTGGTCAATTCCGGGTTCGAGCAGAATTGGTTTGTGGATGTCAGTTACCCGGTTTTGGATGTCGTAGAGGTCTATGTTAAGTACCTGGATTACGTCGATATGTATCAGCTGGGTGACAGGGTGTTATTTAATAACCGACCAGTGAATCATCGTAATTTTGTAGTGCCAGTTAAGCTGGGCGAGGACAAAGTCTCTATTTATATAAAGGTCAAATCGGGTACGTCATTACAAATACCTATCAAGCTTTGGCGAGAAAAAGAGTTTAATGATCATCAACAAGGTGATCTGATCCTTCAGGGCATCTATTTTGGCTTTATGATTGTGATGGTGCTTTATAATCTGTTCTTATACAGCTACATCAATGAAGTTCGTTATATTCATTATGTGTCTTTTGTCACCAGTTTCGTTTTATTCCAGACTGCCATCAGTGGCTTTGGTTATCAGTTTCTCTGGTCGTACTCTCCAGGGTGGAATGAGCATTCCTTACCCATATTTCTTGGTTTGGTACTCCTGACTGAAAGTATCTTTGTCAGTACCTTTCTTGAATTAGGAAAGAAAGCGCCAAAAGTAGCGACTTTCTTCCAGATAACGGCGTTTATTGCAGGCCTGATTGCTGTTACGTCTGTTGTATTGCCTTATCGATATTCCATACTCTCTCTCATAATTCTTGCCTTACCGATCAATCTGGTGTGTTTGGTGATGGGGCTCAAGCAATGGTTACAAGGTGATCGTGCAGCCAAACTCTTTACCATTGCCTGGTTCTCGACTCTGACCGGCGCCATGTTCTTATCATTGAATAAACTAGGTGTTATCGAACGTAATATTTTTACAGAGAATGCCTTGCAGATTGGTACTGCGTTAGAGGTTGTTCTGCTGTCTTTCGCGTTGGGTGAATACATTTCAAGACAACGAAATGAACGTCAGCAAGCGCAAGAACAAACGCTAAGTTTTGCTATGAAGGTTGCAGAAGAGCGAGAACTTAAATTGAATGCGAAGAACGAGGCGTTAGAGTTGGAGCGTATTGCCCGTGCTGCTCAAGAACAAGCGCTTCATGCCCATAAAGAAGCCAATGATTCATTAGAGAAGCAGGTTAAGGAACGAACAACTCAGCTGGAAAACGCGATGAATGAGTTGCAGGAAGCGCATGCCAAACTCAAGCATGTAAGTAATCAGGATGAGCTGACTGAGCTCTATAACCGTCGTTACTTTAATATGAAATTTCAGACGGAATACAAACGAGCGAGACGTTTGTCTTCACCATTGGCCGTGATTGTGGCTGATGTAGATAAATTCAAGAAAATGAATGATGAGTACGGTCATCTGGTTGGTGATGAATGTTTGAAGGCGGTGGCAGAGGTACTAAAGACAACGGTGACTCGACCTATGGATACCGTGGCTCGTTTTGGTGGTGAAGAATTTATTGTGTTGTTACCGGATACACCGTTGGAAGGCGCAGTGTTTGTGGCGGAAAAACTACGTATGGCTTTGGAAGAAGTAGATGTGCATTATGAGGATTTACATCTGACGTTAACCATGAGTTTGGGCGTTGTATCTCATACACCAACCGGTCAGGAAAATCATCAGGACATTATTGCCCGAGCTGATGAGGCCTTGTATCAAGCAAAGGAGGATGGTCGAAATTGTGTTCGTTCTTTAGAGTTTGATGCTCAGGCCTAAGTAGTGGGGTGATTTTTATATTGATCTAAAGATCACCCGACTCAAGTTTCTTGGCGATGTCTAGTGGTTCTACTTCCAAACCAAACAAGCCTTTTTCCCAGTTCATTCCGATCATGTGATCTTCTTTATCCAGCCCCTGTAGCCAGACATTGATGAAATCATCGAGTGCAATCTCTACAGTTTGATAGTCTTTCCAGTCGTCTACACAGTGTGTTTCTGCTTGCTCGGAGGTTGACCAAAAAAGAAAGATCGCTGTGTCTTCATAATCCTTGGATTCACAGGATGCCCAGCCACCTTGCTCATGTTTCAGAGCAAATACTTTCTTGGCTTCTAATGCTTGATGAAGGAAGTTTTCGGCATTGGCTAATGCATCGGCTTGATCTTGAATGGACATAACTGGATTTCCTGTGTCGATGACTGTTCATTACAAAAGTGGCGGCAGTATAACGTTTAAGGTGTCGGCTTGCTGATATTTATCTGAATAATATTCGGGTCTTTTAGATCTATGTTCTTAGCAGCTTGTTTAAACTGGTTGATACTTCACGATTAATTAAAGTTATGGTTAACGCTGCAAGTTCTTTATTCCTGATATCGATCAAAAGATTCAGTGGCTGCTCATTATATTGTCTTTCCCTAAATGGGATGAAAACGGGAAAGACAATGTTCAACAACATAATAAAAAATCCAGGTTGGAAGGTAACCTTTGCCGGCACTGGTATTAATTTAGCTTTGGGTGTTCTCTACACCTGGAGTATCTATCAAGCCAAAATCGTAGAGTCCATAGAAACAGGCACAGGTGGTTTCGATTGGGATCGAGCCTCGGTGGGTGATCCGTATGCCGTGGCGTGTCTGGTGTTTGCTTTCACTATGATTTTGGCGGGTAAATGTCAGGATCGCTTGGGGCCTAAACTTACGGCGATGATCGGTGGTGTGCTGGTGGGCGCGGGACTCTTGGTGATATCTCAAAGCACGGGGTATCTGGCTTGGGTACTTGGTTTTGGCGTGCTGACGGGGGCGGGTATCGGGTTTGGCTATGCTTCTGCAACGCCGCCAGCCTTGAAGTGGTTTCCCGGTGGTCAGACCGGTTTGATTGCGGGTTTAGTCGTTGCAGGATTTGGTCTGGCGCCAGTCTACATCGCGCCGCTGGCGTCTTATCTGGTGCAAATCTGGGGCTTACAAAGCGCGATGCTGTTCTTTGCCATCGCTTTCTTTGTAGTCGTCAGTGCCTTGTCTCAATTCCTCAAAAATCCGCCTGAAGGGTATGTACCTGAAGAACATTCTGATCCTGATGACGGGCATAAAGAAACGGCACCGCAAGTTACGTCTGCTCCAATGTTGGTAGATATACCTGCTGGTGAGATGATTCGAACGTCTGCGTTTTGGAAGCTTTGGTTTCTGTATTTCATAGGTGCAGGTGCGGGCTTGATGGTCATTGGTAGTGTGGCTGGTATGGCCAAAGCCAGCATGGGCAATGCGGCTTTCATTGCTGTGGCGATTATGGCAGTAGGCAATGCGTCAGGCCGGATTATCGCGGGAGTAGTCTCTGATGCGTTAGGTAAGCGCAAAGCTCTGGCGATCTTCCTTGCACTGCAATCGTTGAATATGTTTCTGGCGATGTTCGTGGTCGGCAGTGAAGGTGCAATGGCGTTCTTTATCGTATTATCTGCGACTTTTATTGGTTTCAATTACGGTACCAATTTGGCTTTGTTTCCAACCTTTTGTAAGAACTGGTGGGGCATCAAATCCTTGGGGGTGAACTACGGTTTGCTGTTCACTTCGTGGGGCATAGGCGGCTTTGTTATGACCCGGATTTCAGGCATGATAGTAGCCAGTACTGGAAGCTACATGATGTCTTTTGCCTTGGCGGGGCTCTTGTTAGCGGTGGGTGCGTTTATGGCGTTGAAATTAGAAACGCCTGAGCATTTGTTGTCTGACAATAATGCTTCATGATTGTCATCTGATACATCAAGCAATTAAAAGAACAGCATTTACAAGAAAAGTATTTATATCAATGAAGAAACACGATGCAGCCCCTTCCGTGGTTATTGAGGGGGTTGGAGAGCTTATCAAGACCGAACAGATCCAATCCCTTTGGAGCGGTTATGGTGAGATCAGCCGTTATGTGCTGGTCGGTAATGCTTCCCAACGCTACGTGCTTAAACATGTGACATTACCTGATCAGGCTAACCATCCCAGAGGGTGGAATACCGATCTGTCGCATCAACGAAAAGTGACCTCTTATCATGTAGAAACAGCTTGGTACCGGAACTTTAGTCATCAATGTGATGCGCTTTGTCGGGTACCTCGTTGTGTTCATCTTTCGTCGTCTGATATTGAGTTCTTAATGGTGTTGGAAGATTTAGATGCCAGTGGTTTTTCCTCCAGGCGGACGTCTGCTTCTTTGGCAGATATGAAAGCATGCCTTCGTTGGTTGGCGAATTTTCATGCGTTATTCATGACAGAGCAGCCTCAAGGACTTTGGCCTAAAGGGACTTACTGGCATCTCGGTACTCGACCGGATGAACTCGAAGCCATGAGTGATCTAAAACTGAAAGCCGCTGCGCCTTCCATTGACCAGATACTGACGGATTGCCCCTTTCAGACGCTAGTGCATGGCGATGCCAAGTTGGCCAATTTCTGTTTTACAGAGGCCGTTGATGATCTTCCAAAGGTAGCCGCAGTGGATTTTCAATACGTGGGCGGTGGCTGTGGCATGAAGGACGTCGCATACTTCATCGGCAGTTGTTTGGATGAGCAAGGTTGCGAACAGCATCATAAGGCACTTTTGAATCATTACTTTGATGTCTTAAAGCAAGCGCTGCTGTATCGAGACCAAGGCATAAATCCTGATGAAGTTGAGCAAGCATGGCGACCATTGTTTGATGTGGCATGGGCGGACTTTCATCGATTCCTGCAGGGCTGGAGCCCTGACCATTGGAAATTGCATGGTTTTAGTGTTCGGCTAACGCAGAAGGTGCTTGATAACCTTTTTGTCTGAGTCATTAATTCCAAGGTGAAAAGATTTCCCCGAGCCTTAACTTGACTCGGGGAAAGGGTTAGATTTCAGTGGTTTCTGATCGTTGTGTTAAAAAGGCCTGTTCTTTCCTCTGCTTTAAACGTTTTATGCCCAAGGTCATGCCCAGTAAGGTGATGATTGTAAGTAGTGATAAAGTAATCACGATAACAATGTCGCGCTTAAATCGTCCGGTGAGTGGTACCAGAAAATTCCATTTGTGAAGCATCGAGAATGACCAGCGTTCTGCTCGGTCGATGGTACGGCTTTGATCCACCAGGATAAATGTCGCTGGATCTACAAAGAGTTGTGTTCCTTGTTCGTCCTTCATGGAAACCTGCCACACGGGTAGGCGCTTGTTTCTGAAATCGTAATTTGGACCAAAGCGATGAATCATCTGCACTGATTCAATCTCGGCTTTAGTATCCAAGCTATGAGTATCCAAGCTATGAGTATCCAGTCCTGGCGTGTCACGAAACTGTTCTGCCAATTCCATGGCTCGGCTTTTATCTGTGATTTCAGTTGGCTTGAGTGTGAGCGCATCCAGATACAGAGAGGATTTCTCAGCCGGGTTACCTTTGAATTTCTTCACTTGTTGCTGATGATGAGCGTGCGGGCCGGCAGGGCCTTCGCTTTGGTCGCCCTTGTCGGTTATCGACAGTCTTAGAATTAATTGCTGATCGATATTGAGCAAACTGACCGCAAGAATGGATTGACCTTCCAGCCCAGGTTGATCAAACAACGAGCTATTTTGAGAGGATGTTTTGCTTTGCTCTGAGTTTTCTTTTGGCAAGGTAGCGAATCCTTCAAAATTGAATGTCTCGTTTAATCTCAGACCGGAAGGTGCATCTACGTAGGCCGATTGAATTAGGTGATAGCCACCAGAGATTGACCAGGCCAGTAACGGCAGCCAAATGACATAACCTAAACGGCGGTGCCAACGGCGCTCTGTGGTTTTGATTTTTCTTCGTTTAAGTAACAGTACGAGACCCAAGCCGCTGATGGCAACACTGACAAGAATCAGCATGGCCGTGAACACAGCCGTGACTCTCAGGTTGTCTTGCTCATCCAGAAAATCAAAAGTGTGTAAGGTTCTGAATACGGTTTGCAGTTGCAAGCGCGTGTTATTGGTCAGGCTAGCTAGTTGCGAGGTTTCTGTGTGAATAAAAGCGGTTAGTTGGTCGTCACCGGAAAAACGAATCTTATACACAGGAAGCAATCGGTTTACCCAAGGATAGGCACCAGAGAACTCTTTCATGAATTCGATCTGTTCAATGTCTTCTGTCTTTCGACCGGTATAGTAACTGGCTAACCACTTCGCTTGTTGTTGATCGTATTCAGGAAGTACGGCACGGGTTGCGATGGTGTGTTTCTCTAAAATCGGGCTTTCCGAAACCAAGGCCGTGAGTGGCAGGTATTCACGCGGTTGCTGTTGGTTATAGGTCAGCTGAAGCATTGGGCCTAGCTGGCTTGGCACCACCTTAGCAATCGAAACACCGTCTTTCTGACTGGCAACCATAAGATGTGCTACGGATTTCAGGTGCGCTAGTGAAAGCGAATCCGGTGCGAGCAGTTCATTCGATACGGTTAGGGATAAGGCCGGTGAGCGATAGTTGGCTTGTTTCGGGCCGAGCCAGGACATCAATGGGTGTGTTAATCCGGACAAGGTCCAGATCAACACACAGGCTGCGCCCCACCACAATAAATTTTGATGCAGTGATAATTGGCTTTTCAATAACGAAGCACGTTTAACAGTTGCGTTCATGATTTACCTCTACAGACTCAAACGAAGGCCAAGGACACCGGTCACCGGGTTACCAGGACGATAAGTAATGTCCGGATCACCTACTTGATTTGAGGTGTAGGTCGAATAGCGTTTGTCGAACAGATTCATAACGCGACCGAAGATTACGGCGTGTTCGGTTAACTCGTACTCGCCGCGTACGTTGAACAGGTTATGGCCTGAGTATTTAGCGGTATTGGTTTCATCGGTGTAGTAGTCGCCCAGATGTTCCCATTCAATTTCAAAGCTGGCCATAGGCAAGAACGCCGGATAATAGTTCAAGTGTGCATTGGCCATGGTGCGAGGCGCTTTGCCTACGTCTGAGCCTTTGTAGTTGCGTGTTTCCTGAACGTAGCAGAAGCAGCTTGTGGAGAAGTAACCATAGACATACTGGAAGTCTTCATACTCTTGTTTCGAGTAGCTGCCAGCAATGCCATAGCTGAATTCTTCATTCAGATCACCGTTAAGCGAGACTTCAATGCCCTGGTGAGTGGTTTCTCCAGCGTTTGTTGTCTTACGATCCGTACCGTCGATGTAAGACACGATGTCATCTTCAACAGTCATGTAATACAAGGCGACTTCATAGCTGTGATTGGCGGTTAGGTTGCCACGTAAACCGATTTCATAACTGTCAGAAGACACGGGTTGAAGCTCGTCGGTGTTTACCGAAGACCCCGAACGGAACAACTGACCCACCGAAGGTGCGCGGAAGGCATGACGATAGTTTGCGTAAGCCATGTGCTCTGGATCAAATTGATAAACGATGCCGGCTTTCGGGCTTAGCTCATCAAAATCCACCGACTGGGATTCAGGTCGTAGGTGACGGGAATCAACCGCCTGGTTTGATAGATTGTCTGTGTAGTCCACATCAAAATAGTCATAACGAAGTCCCGCACTTAAGCGAACCTTAGGGTGAACCTGAAATTCGGAATGCACATAAGGCGATACCGATAATTGATCAGCATCGTAGTCATAATGCAGAAGACCCGTACGGTCGTAGTCAGTGTAAATATCGTCTATCTGAGTCACGGTAATGTCTTCCTCTTTGAAAGAAGACGGGGTGTAGTCGATGTCTAAACCAATGATTGCTGTGGCTTTGTTTTGCCAGAAGTTATGTCGATATTTAGACATCAAGCCATAGGATTGGAACTCGGTTTCACGAATGTTTGGATCGTAGGTCACCATCCAGCTCGGCATCATTTCCGTTTTGTTGTTTCGGTAGAATGGGATCACTGAGATCAAGCGATCATCATCCAAGGTATAGTTAAATTCGTTGGACAGACGGAAGGCATTCACTTCGCGATAACCAATGTCATCGTGGAAGCGGTTTTTCTTTGGATTGTTTTGATAGTCTTCAGCTTCAAGCGACGACGTACCGCTTTGATCCACATAGGTATACGACATCACGGTTTTGCTGGTCAGCGTGTCGGACAGATTACTGTCCAAACGAATGTTGGATGAGTAGCGGGAGTAGTCGGCTTCCTGGCGATAACCTGAGTTATCCGTGGCGTTAAAGTCTATTCGGAAACCCGTATCTTCAGAAATGCTATTGCCGCCGGAGAGCAACATGCGTTTCCAGCCATAAGAACCTAGCTCAAAAGCACCGGTAGCTTCCGCTTCTTCCGGTGCCGCTTTGGTCATCGAGTTGATGATGCCGCCAATGGCTTCACTGCCATAAAGAGAAGATCCCGGCCCTTTAGTTACTTCAATGCGCTCACTTTGAGGCACATTCACTTCATACAAACCGTTGTGGTTAAAGAAGCCAGTTGGGCGGGTTGGAATTCCGTCTTCCAGGAACAGATAAACGCCTTTGGTTGTGATCGGTTGGCGAATGGCTGTCATATGACCTTCACCACCCAGATTATTGATATACACACCGGCACTTCGATTCAAAAGTTCAGCTGGGTGAGAAGGTGAAACGGATTGATTTTCTTCGGCATCAAAGCTGGTTACTGATTCGGCGACCAACATCTTGTCCTGAGCTTCACGAGTTGCAGTAATAACAATGTCCTGACCATTAACAACGTCAGGCGCTTGATTCTCTAGCGCCTGATCTGCCGCGTAGCCTCCGTTGCAAAGGGCAAGTGAAATAGCGGCAGCCAGTGACTGCATGTGAATAGGGTTTCGTCCAAACTGATTCTTCATGGCGTTATCTCAAATTCCAGCGTTGATCGGCTGAGCTTGTCAGCATCAGCTTCTTTTAAAATTTTGCGCAGTCTAAAGAGATATGAAGGGCTTGAGAATGCGACGAATTGTCGCACCCACTGTGGATTAATATCAGATATATCAACAGATTAAGTAGGGGAGATCGAGGGAGGAGTAATAGGGGTTATCGACCAAATTCATTGAGCATGAAATCAATAAAGCAGCGAACCTTTTTTGATAGATATTTTCTGTGGGGATAGATGGCAAATAAACCGAATTCGAGCGTTCTGAATTGAGGTAAGACGTGAATCAATTCGCCCGACTGAAGTTCATCTTCGACAATAAAGCGGGGAATCAAACCAATACCGCCATCGGCCATCGTCATTTCTTTCACCGCACGAGGGCTGTTAGCAGAGGCTCTGGACAAAACTTCGATGGATTGGCTTTCGCCGTCATTCGATAGAAATGGCCACTTTTTACCAATACGGAAATTGCTGTCGATGATACAAAGGTGGTCACTTAGGTCAGCAGGCGTTTCAGGCATCCCATTCGATTGAAGGTAATTTGCAGAGGCGCATACGACCAAGGGCAAGGTATTGATCGATCGGGCTACCATGCTGGAGTCATCAACCCCGCCAATTAGAATACGAACGTCGATGCCTTCTTCCAGCATATCGACGGCTTTGTCTCCCAGGAGGAGATCTACCTGCAGCTCAGGGTTCTCATTAAGGAATCGCGGTAAGACAGGGGATAATTCCATCTCGCCAAAGGTCTGTGGCGCGCTGACTCTCAGTAACCCCCTCGGTGAGGTTTGCTCGCCTGTCACATCGTCGACCAGTGCATTGAATTGATCAATCAAAGGCAACGCACTTTCATAGTAACTCTGGCCAGCCTCCGTCAAGGCTAATCTACGGGTGGAGCGATTAAATAAGCGCACGCCCAGCTGCTTTTCTACTTCCCCAACATACTTACTGACCAAGGCTTTTGAACGGCCTAATCGGTTGCTGGCGGCGGTAAACGAGCCCGTTTCTACCACCGCAATAACAGTCTTTAATCCATCTAATGTATCCATGATTATCAATATAGCATTGACAATCATTCAACACCAAGCCTGTTTTTTGAACAATCAAATCTCTGGATACTGATCACCTATCGCAGTAAGCACGAGAATCAGAAGCATGAAAAAGATAGAAATCTATACGCGACCGGGATGTGGTTACTGCAACCACGCGAAACGTCTTCTTGAGAGTAAGGGGTTGCCGTTCATTGAATACGACACCTATATCCAACCCGAGAAGATGAAGGAATTACGCAGTCGCACCCATGGCAGGACGTTTCCACAGATCTTTGTGGATGACCTTGCCATCGGAGGATTCGAAGACCTTTTACAGTTCGAACCCATCAATCAGTAACTGAATTATCAAAGCGATCTGAATCGCAATTATCCTTAAAGGAGTTAAATCATGTCAGCAATTAAACTTTATCGTCATCCACTTTCGGGTCACGCTCATCGTGTGGAAGTCTTTTTATCACTGCTTGGTATGCCGGGTGAGCTTATCGATGTGGATCTAGCTAACGGGGCGCATAAACAAACGGGTTTCTTGAAGAAAAATATTTTTGGACAAGTGCCTGTGATCGAAGATGGTGAGATTACCTTGTCTGATTCCAATGCCATTCTGGTGTATCTGGCCAGTAAATATGATTCGGATCGAAACTGGTATCCGGAAGACCCTGTGACCGGAGCGGAAATTCAGCGTTTCCTATCGCTTGCGGCAGGAAAAATTGCGTTTGGCCCAGCAGCGGCACGACTGGTGACTGTCTTTGGTGCCGGATTGGATCATGAAAATGCTAAAGCCATTGCGCACGCCACCTTAGCCGTTATTGAAGCGCATTTATCAGGTAAAGAATGGTTAGTGGGAGATCGACCAACCATTGCTGATGTTGCTAACTATTCTTATATCGCCCATGCGCCTGAGGGGGATATTTCACTTGAAGCTTACCCAAATATTCGGGCGTGGTTGGCTCGATTTGAAGCCTTGAAAGGATTTGTGCCTATGCAGAAAACACCAGTGGGTTTGAGTCAGTAATTCCAGTTAGAAATGAACGTTCAACTTTGGAGATAAAACGATGAACATTGAAATTCAAATGCTTGCCGCAGTAGGTGTTTTGCTACTGGTACTTACCCTGATTCAAGGGACTCGAAATGTGTTGGTGTTGGGTTTGCCCGCTGCAGCAGGTAATCAGCATGATATTGCACCTTGGACAGGTTGGCATGATCGGCTGAACCGAGCCATTAGAAACCTGATTGAAGGCATTGCCATATATGCGCCCATAGCGGTTGTGGTGAGCATTCTGGGCGTAGGCAACGATACCAGTGCTTTGGGCGCTAAACTCTTTCTGGGGGCTCGAATTATTCATGCAGTGGTTTATACCGCTGGCATCCCCTGGATTCGTACCATGGCGTGGTTTGTTGGGGTAGTGGGTATAGCAATGGTTGGATATCCACTGCTTGGCTAATGAAGTGCGCTTCTCAATTGAAATGAGTTTCTGGGGATAACTGTATGAAAACGTCGACACATGAGAATAGTCCTTCTCCTTTTCACTCCGGTGAGCGAGAGGTTCAACGCCGAATGGGTGTCCGTGACAAGATGGAACGCTTTGGACGTAAAGTCATTCGTGATTTCATGCCGGATCAGCACAGGGCATTCTACAATCAGTTGCCGTTTGTTTTTGTTGGTCACGCAGATAAAGAAGGGTGGCCTTGGGCGTCCATTCTATTCAATGCGTCTGGATTCATGAGTTTCAAAGACGAACGATCTTTGTCCATCAATGCCCAGCCTGTTGAAGGTGACCCTCTGCACGAATCGCTCGAACCTGATACCCGTTTGGGGTTGCTGGGGATTGAATTAACGACGCGTCGACGAAACCGTTTGGCTGCGCATATTCATTCAGTAGAGAAAGCACAGATCGAGCTGACAGTGGATCAGGCCTTTGGTAATTGCCCTCAATACATACAGGCTCGGGAATTGGATGTGGTTGATGCTGACGCGTTGCCAGAAGCTGATGTTCAAGACATCACTCATTTTGATCGGGAAGTGCATGATCTTATTTCCAACAGTGATACCTTCTTTGTGGCCAGTTACGTTGCCAATGGCAGTGGTGAGGCCAGTGAAGGCGTGGATGTGTCGCATCGAGGTGGTCGACCAGGGTTTATCAGACTAGACGATGATCGAAATCTGACAATCCCTGACTACCTTGGAAATAACCACTTCAATACCTTTGGTAATTTCATTGAGAATGGTAAAGCCGGATTACTGTTTCTGGACTTTGAACGTGGCCATATCGTGACACTGACCGGCACAGTGGAGATCTTATGGGACTCCCCGGACACTCGCCATTTTGAAGGCGCGGAACGTTTATGGATGTTCAAACTGGACCACGGCCGTAAACTCAAACATGTCCTTCCTCTTAGATGGAAGGCGCCTGAGTTCTCACCGAATTCATTACTGACTGGTACATGGAAGGAGGCGCACGCGTTAGAGGAAGCCAATAAGCTTAAAGATGAATGGCGACCTTACAAGGTTGAAAAGATCGTTAAGGAAAGCAGCGTCATTACCTCTTTTTATCTTTCCGCAGATGGCCATCAGGCGGCGAAGTTTGTTCCGGGGCAGTTTCTTACTGTGAAGGCAGAGATTGATGGTAAGGAGCAGATTCGCACTTACACCTTATCAAGCTCGCCCTCGGATGAGCTCTATCGAATCAGTGTCAAACGAGAAGATTCGACTGATGCCGTTATCCCGGCCGGGGTCTTTTCCAATCATTTACACTCTGATGTGAAGGTTGGGGATACGCTCCTTGCAAAAGCCCCTTCCGGGCAGTTTAAGCTCGATGCAGAGAGTAATCGTCCTGTTATTTTATTGGCTGGTGGCGTGGGAATTACGCCAATGATTTCCATGGCGCGATATGCTCTGATGGAAGGGGTTCGAACTCGAAAGATGCGTCAGGTGACCTTTATCGGAGCGGCTCAGGATCATCAGCAAAGGGCGTTCTTTGAAGAGCTCAAAGACATTAGCGAGGCATCACAACATCAGATTCAAGCCTTCTGGACACTGAGTCAGGTGGATTCATCTCTCCAACCAGGTAAAGATTTTCAGCATTCAGGGCGTATTTCAAAAGAGTTCCTGCAAGCCATTCTCCCTTTGGATGATTACGACTGTTACTTATGTGGGCCCCGTGGGTTTATGCAATCGTGCTATGACCTGTTGCGTTCACTTGGCATCAGTGATGGTCGTATTTATGCCGAAGCATTTGGTCCTTCAACGATGCAACGAACTGCGGATCAGGCGACAGCATGTTTTGAAGCTCAGCCGATTGCGGAGCAAGCAATCATCGAATTCTCGGATTCCAACGTCGAACAAGCATGGTCGAAAGGCGATGGTAATTTATTAGAGTTTGCTGAAGCCCATGGCTTTACACCGGAATTTGGTTGCAGGAGCGGACAATGCGGAGCGTGCAAAGTAAAACTTACCTCAGGACGAGTAGCCTATGAAACCGAACATCCCGCGAAGATAGCCGATGATGAAGTTCTGTTGTGTTGCTCGGTTCCTGCTGCTGTTGACGGTGAGGAAGTCACTAAAGTATCCATTGCGCTTTGATTAAGTATGCGCCATTCAATAAGCGGAAGATTTCGACTCTTGTGATATTGATGCGTTTAAAAATTAGGTCATTAAGTCATGCTAAAAAGATAAGCTGAACTTCTCTCGAGGATTCGACACTAATCCTTCGAATTAAAATTAAGGAGACTGGTTGTGAGTCAGCTGAAAGAGCTAATCAAGAATCATGGCCTACAAGCATGTAAAGTGGCCTTGCTGGTGGGATCAGTGCTGATTGTGATTAATCAGTTCAATGCGATCTTTGGGGATGAAGCTTTCCGCTGGTTACCAGCGTTTCTGACCTATCTGGTACCCTTTAGTGTGTTTTTATGGGGGAGAAGTAAGGGGGCCTAGGAGCTTTCTTGAATCTATCCTATGGGTTTTAACATGATGAATCAGTACTGCTCGAAGTAAGAACTTCAAGCAGTACGTCTTAGTTACAACGCAAGTTGAGCCAGCATTCGAACACCCGTAATCAATAAGACAATGGCAAAGATCTTCTTCAGCTTTGCTGCATCGAGCTTAGCGGCTAACGATGCGCCTACCGGTGCGAATAATACCGTGAGTGGCACAATACAAATAAAGCCAATCAGATTAACCAGACCAAAGGTACCCGCGGGTGCATCGGTAGGTGTACTTCCCAATAGCAGCATGGTTAATGCACCCGGTAAGGAAATGATTAATCCAATGGCTGCGGCTGTACCTACCGCTTTATGTGCTGGGTAGTTGTATAGCGTCAGCAAGGGAACAGAGATGGTGCCTCCACCGATTCCAACCATAGAGCTGAAAAAGCCGATTGATGTCCCCATAACGGTTTGCCCTGCCGTACCAGGTAGCTGTTGGAATACGGCTGATTTCCCCGTTCTGAATAACATGTTGAGAGCAGAGAGCGTTGCAATCACACCAAACAATGCTGTCAGCCAGGTACCGTCTACACGCGTAACCAACCAACTACCGATTAACACACCGATAAGAATAAATACCGCCCAGCGTTTTAAGAGATCAAAATCCACATTTCCTTTTTGATGATGGGAACGAATTGAACTGATCGATGTGGGTACGATGGTCGCTAGAGATGTGGCGGTTGCAACCACCATGGCCGATTCAGGCGATACCCCAAAACTTTGGAATAAGAAAAACAGCACAGGTACGATGACGATGCCGCCACCAACACCGAGTAGGCCTGCCAAGATACCGGCGAAGACGCCGGTGGCAAGCAGTGCTAAAAAGGTAGGGATATTACTTGTGATGAATTCGATAATGCTCATTAATTTTAACTTTTGTTTTTTCGTTTGATGATGGTATTCGTTTAGTAATGCTAAATAAGAGTGCTTTTACGCTGCTACTTCATTGTCAGACTGTATTTTTTGAAGCAGTTCGTTTCGAACCAGCTCTGCGCCTGTGCTTAACGCGTTTAGTTTACCTCGAGCAACTGTTCGTGATAGCGGTGCCATGCCACAGTTAGTGCAAGGGTAGAGCTTATCAGCATCGACATATTTAAGTGCTTCTCGTAATGTCTCTGCCACTTCTTCCGGTGTTTCAATGGTGTCGGTAGCCACGTCAATCGCACCCACCATCACTTTTTTGCCTCGAATCATTTCAAGCACTTCAAAAGGAACACGTCCGTTGTGACACTCTAACGAAATGATGTCGATATTGGACTTCTGTATGGCAGGAAACGTTTGCTCGTAGTGTCGCCATTCGCCACCCAAGGTTTTCTTCCAATCGGTATTGGCTTTGATGCCGTAGCCATAACATATGTGCACGGCAGTTTCGCATTTTAACCCTTCGATGGCGCGTTCGAGGGCCGCGATGCCCCAGTCGTTCACTTCATCGAGGAAGACATTAAAGGCAGGCTCATCAAATTGGATAATATCGACACCCGCCGCTTCCAATTCTCTCGCTTCTTCATTTAATGCTTTTGCAAATTCCCAAGCCAGTGTTTCACGATCTTGGTAATAGTCATCATACAGAGTATCCACCATGGTCATTGGGCCGGGTAATGCCCACTTGATGGGTTGATCCGTTTGTTGGCGGAGAAATTTAGCGTCTTCTACAAACACAGATTTGCGTCGACTGATTGGGCCAACCACACCCGGTACACTGGCGTCGTAGCGATCTCGAATTCGAACGGTCTTTTTATTTTCAAAGTCAACGCCACTCAAGTTTTCGATGAAGGTGGTCACAAAGTGCTGACGGGTTTGTTCGCCATCGCTGACGATGTCGATCCCTGCATTTTGTTGTTCTTGCAATGTGATTCGAAGAGCGTCTTGCTGGCCGCTCGTTAATTCTTCTCCTTGCAATTTCCACGGAGACCAAAGTGTTTCCGGTTCTGCTAACCAGGACGGTTTTGGCAGGCTGCCTGCTGTAGAGGTCGGTAATAGCTTATTCATAGTGATTTCTGATCCATATCCTGATTGGCAATTAAGCGTAATTTGCAGGCGTTGCTTTAGACCATTGCTCAAGCACCGATTGATACGGCTTAATAAAATTCTCTTCAGCAAACTTGCCCTGTTTAATGGCTAACTGGCTGCGTTCTTCACGGTCATACACAATTTGAGTTAATGAATGATCACCGTGTTTTAAGTTCGGTTGGTAGTGATTACCTGCAACTGAATTTGCGTTATAGATCTCTGGACGATAGATCTTTTGGAAGGTCTCCATCGTACTGATCGTACTAATCAACTCCAGGTTGGTGTAGTCACTCAACAAGTCGCCAATAAAATAAAAGGCCAGCGGTGCGACACTGTTTGGTGGCATGAAATAGCGCACCTCAAAGCCCATTTTCTTGAAGTACTGCTCAGTCAAAGAGGACTCATTTGGAAGGTATTCAACGCCCAAGACTGGATGTTGATTTTCAGTGCGGTGATAGACCTTGTTATCTGAAACGCTCAGGCAAATCACTGGCGCTTTTTGGAAGTTGGCTTGGTAAGTATCTGACGCGATAAAGTCTTTAAAGAGTTTTCCGTGCAGCTCACCAAAGTTCTCAGGAATACTGAACTGTAGTTGGTCTTTATTGTGATCCAGCAGCAGTACACTGAAATCATAGTCACGTACGTAGGAAGAGAAGTTATTACCAACGATACCTTCAATACGCTTATTGGTTTTGTGATCGACAATGTAGGTTTTCAGAATTTCGATGGAAGGGAAGTGCTGACCATTGCCTTCAATATCGATGTCCACAGAAACGATTTCCAACTCAACCGAATAACGATCACCCTTTGGGTTGTCCCAGTTTGCCAAAGCATTGAAACGGCTATTCACCATTCTTAAGGCATTACGCAGGTTTTCCTGGCGGCTTTCACCTCTTGCTAGATTAGCGAAGTTGGTGGTGATTCGTGTGCTGTCGGATGGTTGATAGTTTTCATCGAAGCAAATGCTTTTAATTGTGTATGTAAAGTCGTTGTTCATAGCGCAGCCTAGTATTCTGTGTTCTTTGTCAGGATCCGATCCTGCTGGATCGTTAAGATGGGAACACTCTATACTTTGCTAAGCATGAAAAAAATTGACTTTATTTCATGAAGTTATGAATTTTAATCATAGTTTGTGTAGCGGGTTGGTCTCAAAGGCGCATCAAGCACCATGATTCATAAAGTCTACGTATGTGCTACGTATGCGTTACGAATGTGTCTTCGTGAATGTTCGGGCCAAGTCAGTAAAGGCTTTGAGGTATTCAATAGCGTTGTCGCCTTCGCGTGTGCCGAGATAGATCTGCTTGGCGATTCCTTCCTTTCCTAAACGCACGACAGAAAGCGGTAATTTTTCACAATATTCTTCTGCTAACCAGCGAGGAAGAGGCACAACGCCACGGTCGCAAGCTACCATCTGAAGCATGATTTCGGTGGTTTCACTGGTTTTGTGAAGTCTTGGCACCACGCCTGCTGGATTGAGAAATTGGGTGTAGATGTCCAGTCGATCTGGGGCAACAGGATAGGTCAGTAATACCTGATCTCGAAGGTCTTCCGCTTCAATGTAAGATCGAGTAGCTAAAGGATGATCCTTTGCCACCACCAATACTTGTTCATAATCAAATACCGGCGTAAAGCTCAAGCCGCTTTTGTAGAATGGATCAGGGGTGACCAATAAGTCGATTTCATAATCCAGCAAGGCGCCCACTCCACCGAATTGGAATTTCTGTTTAACGTCTACGTCCACGTCAGGCCAGGCATCCAAAAAGGGCGATACCACCTTTAATAACCACTGATAACAAGGGTGACATTCCATCCCGATTCTCAACGTACCGCGTTCCCCTTGGGCAATTTGCTTGAGCTTCTCTTCGGCATGATCCAGTACTGGCAATACTCGGTTGGCGATATTCAGAAGATACCGGCCTGATTGGGTCAGTCGTAAACTGCGTCCTTCTCGCAGCCAAATCGGCGTACCCAGATTATCTTCCAGCTTTCGCATGGTGTGACTGAGTGCGGATTGAGTGACACACAGTTCTTTAGCTGCAGCAGTAAGGGAACCGTGCTGTTCAACGGCGTGGACGATTCTTAGGTGGATACGTTCGATCATTTGGTTCTGACTGGGATAGTTGGTGATAAAGATGATGGAAAATAGTAATGATACTAATCATGAGTAAAACTAATTGATCTGTGAAAATATACCATTTTTATTCATTTTTGAACTGATTTAGTCTTCTCGCGGTTATTCAGTATTTCCTTTAATGAATCATTAACTATGGAGTTATATATGGACAGGGTAGCTACTCGTGATCAAGAAACGTCTGCGAATGAGGTCATTCATGGTTCGCCTGTTGCGCATACCTGTCAGGTAATGAATGTAACGCCATTGAACGGAAGTACTTATGAAATCGAGCTGGAATCATCCGGTGATGCAGTGTTGAATTACCGTGCGGGTCAATACTTGAAATTGAAACTGGATCTTAATTGGAGTGGGCAACCGCATTCGGTGTTCTATACCATTGCTAATGGCTTTGATCCAGAACAACCACGTCGTTTACAACTATTCATTCAAAATGGCAGCAACTTTGCCAACTCAATTATTAATCATCTTTCGGAACTGAATGATTCTGGCCAAGAGATCCAAGCGACTTTGGCCATGGGACGCGCGTATCTACAAACGGACCTGCAATTACCTCATTTATTCATTGCATCGGGTTCAGGTATTTCAAAGATTAAGTGTTTAACTGAAGAGATCTTGAGGCAGAACCCTGATGCTAAGGTGAACATCTATTGGTCGAATAAAGACATCGAAGATTTTTATTTATTGGGGCAATTTCAAGGCTGGGCAGATAAGCATAGAAATATAAACTTCACGACAATTTTAGAATCAGGCGATAAAGATCACTCAGGCCGTTCTGGTTATATCTACCAAGTCATTGAAGAGGATTTTGATCGGCTTGATGGCGTTCAAACTTACTTATGTGGCTCTCCTCGAATGGTCTACGGTACCATCGATAAGCTAAAGTCGAGAGGCTTGGATGAAGAGAACTGTTATTCCGATGTGTTTGAATTTGCGCCGAGAGACCAAAGAAAAGCTGTGTGATTTTGATTGCAAACTTGGTTTTTTTGTTCTCTAGAAAGCCAAAAGCCCCGCTGAGCGAGGCTTTTGGTTATTTGGTGGAGATGGCGGCATTCTTGTTGTGTTTTAATTAATTGATATTTAAGAAATAAATAAATTTAATTTCTTATTGGTGTTACTTATAGTGTTACTAAAATGCAAAGTGGCAAGCTCTTAAGTTTTATTCATTTCCCGTAGTCTAGTTGAATGTAGCTAGCGTCCATATTCTTCCGGCTGAGTCTCAATTCTTATTTTGAGTTAAAATAAATAAAATAAAATATTTATATTGGCTTGACTTTAAATTTCTATCATCTAGTATTGGCTTTATAAATATTAATAATCATTTAAATGGCCGGATAGTAGTATGGAACTTAGAGCAATTAGTGATAATTTTGAGCGCAGTGAGTTAAAAGGTGAATTGTTAGGCGCAGTTGAAGGGCTTCAAAAAGGGCTTGGGTTACTTCGCTATGGAGAGGTATCAGAAACAGGTGGGGTTGATACTAGCTATCAGGTTTTTAGAGTTTTAGATGCTGTTGAGAAGTATGCCTTAGATGGTGTTTTTCCTTCTGATAAAAAGAAAACTGTCCTTAATGACTCTGAGATGGCTTTTCTAATCGATACTTTAGTAGATCTGATCTCAGTAACTATGCAGTCTCGTATTGTCGGTGAATTACAGGGAACAACATGTGTACCTTCAAACCTTGAAGTTTTATTAGAGACTCTTTTTGCTCGTATCAAGTATGACGAATCACAAGGTAAAGATGTGGAAGGTCTTAAAGAGGCTGCTGCGATATCTAGTTTGTACCCTTCGTTTGATGTAGATGGCATGACAGTCAATGATTTAGCTCGATTGTCTAATGTATCAAAGTCTGCCATGCGAAGTGTTTTACATCAGCAAGCAATTGATTTAACAAAAGAGGGAACTAATCCAAGTTTTCTACCATTTGATCAGGCGATTGAATTTTTAAAGGGAAGACCCAAGTTTGTTGAGACTTATACTTCAGAAATCGAGGAATCAGATGCTATTCGAGTACCAGTAGCAAAGGATGGTTCGAGATTTGATAGAAGTTGCAGACGCAATCAAGGCTATCAAATTGGTTCTAAGGGTTATGAGCGCTATTTCTCAAACTTTCATGATGCCTTAACTGAGCTTAAGAAAATGCCTACGGCCCGCTGGCGCAGACCAAGTAAAACATCAGGAACGCCAAGTATTGTCTCTGCGGTACGTTGGGAGAGTTTTAGTCGATCAGAGCTTGGTATTGATTAAGGGGGTATGTCATGGAATTCCAATTAACTAAACATGCTGAAGAGAGGCTTGCTCAGCGTGCTATTGGTGAGATTACTTTAAGCTTTTTGTTAAGCAGTGGACTTGGGCATGAGGTGTATCAAAAGGGAGGGACAATTCTGGTTTCTTTTAAGAAAGTCGAGAAGCAACGAGCAAAGAAAAAAATTCAGCAAAAATTACGCGATCTTAATCGTACATCTAAGCAGCTTAAGAGACTTCTTAAGGGAATAGATTCTGATAGCTACTTTGTTATTAATGGCGATCAAGCCAAGGTTATTACTGTGGGGCATCAGTATTAACTTATTATTTTGAGCGAGCGAGGTGAATAATGGAAATTACCTACAGTCAAAGTATATCTTCCAGAAAGTTGGTTATAAATAGCTTAGAGCCGCCTGAGAGTTTTTTGAAAAGAAGGTACAGAAGCTTCGGTAGAATGGTTATTGAGAGGCAAAAGGAGCTAGGAATTAAGAATTTGGATCTCAATATGCAAATGGGTTTCAACAGTCCAAATATGATTTCTTCGATCAGGAGAGGTGCTTGTAAACCTCCTGAGGCTAGACTTGAAAGACTAGCTCAGCTTCTGGAACTAGAATGTCGTGATGCGGTTTTGTTTTACTTTGAAGAGTTCAGGCCTGATATGTATATCCTTTTATTACTTGGCTCAAATCACCATGACTTTAATCTATTTGAAACAAATTTAAATGAGTCATATTTAGTGTTTCTATCAGGAGGTTTTCATGCCTGATTACAAACTCATATTCACAAAAATCAAAGTCATGAAAGACTGGGGAAGTCATCCTCTATGGATCGCAACTGACTATGGTGGTTGGATTAATAATGACTATGACGACTATCCAATCTCGCAAGATTTAATTAATCGATTCGAGTATTGGAGTTGTTGGTTTGATAATAATGATGTTCAGGAAGATGAGCCTGATATGGATTGGGATAATTTTTTAGCCTACGGGTTGGCATTGGCTGTGGATCTTAAACGTGAATTAGGTGAGGAATATACAGTCATTTGGGGGCATGGGGATAAAGAAGTAAAGCTAAAAACGATTTACCCTGATGACTGTCCTATAGCGATTACTCATGCGAAGCTTTTTTAAAGGTTTTTTCGAGTAGGATTATAAAAGTGCGCACTTTTGAAATAGTGCGCAAGTGGTGCGCGAATTGCGCACAGTTCTTTCCAACAAATCTTCTTATCCTCTGATTTTAAAAACAAATTTGTCAACAGATATACAGATTAGTATGTAATGATGCTAATCTTTGAGGATGAAGTTTGACAGGGATGTTCAGGTGTTTTCATGTATAAGAAACAGCTCACTGAAGCGGATATCATTTCCAAATTTATCTTACCTGCCGTAGAAAAGTCCGGTTGGGATTCAATGACTCAGATTCGCCAGGAGGTGAAGCTGAGAGACGGTAAGGTAATCGTTCGCGGTAATCTGGGTGTTCGTAAAAGCACCAAGTCAGCTGATATTGTGCTTTACCACAAGCCAAACATTCCTTTGGCGGTGATCGAAGCAAAAGCGAATAAGCACGATATAGGTAAGGGGCTTCAGCAAGCGCTCGATTATGTGTATTAGTTCAGACCTAATCTGACACCTTTCCTTGAAAAAGAGAGGGTTACCGATTTTGATTGAAGGTGACGAAACCTGAAAATCAAAACACATAAGAGGTAACCCTCATGCTTCATACTAACGACAAAATCGTTAAACACAAAGTTGGTCTGCTGAATCTAGCGGATGAACTCGGAAACATATCCAAAGCTTGTAAGATGATGGGCGTATCGAGAGATACGTTTTATCGCTATAAGGAAGCGGTTGATGAAGGTGGCGTGGAATCGCTTCTTGATCAAAATCGACGAGTTCCAAACGTTAAGAATCGAGTTGATCAGGTTGTTGAGTCTGCTGTGATTCAATATGCGATTGATGAGCCTGCTCACGGCCAAGTTCGGGTATCTAACGAACTTCGTAAGAAAGGCATCTTCGTTTCACCAAGTGGCGTGAGATCTGTCTGGCTTCGTCACGATTTAGCCAATTTTAAGCTGCGTTTAAAGGCCTTAGAAGCCAAGGTTGCTGAAGAAGGCTTGATACTGACGGAGTCACAAGTACAGGCGTTAGAACGTAAGAAACAGGATGATGAAGCTTGTGGTGAGATTGATACAGCTCACCCAGGTTATCTTGGATCACAAGATACATTCTATGTGGGGACGTTCAAAGGGGTTGGTAGAATCTATCAGCAAACCTACGTTGATACCTACGCTAAAGTCGCTCACTGCAAGCTGTACACGACAAAACGCCGATTACAGCAGCAGATCTACTCAATGATCGAGTATTGCCGTTCTATGCGTCAGAGCAACTTCCAGTGCTCCGTATTCTTACAGATCGAGGTACAGAGTACTGTGGTAAAGCTGATAGCCATGACTTCCAGTTATATATCGCTGTGAACGACATTGAGCACACTAGAACGAAAGCTCGACACCCACAAACTAATGGTATCTGTGAGCGCTTCCATAAGACCATCTTGCAGGAGTTTTATCAGCCAGCGCTGCGCCGGAAGATTTACGGGTCAATAGATGAACTTCAAACTGATCTGGACGAATGGTTGGATTATTACAATAATGAACGAACTCATCAGGGCAAACGCTGTTGTGGCAGAACTCCGATGGAGACATTGCAAGATGGGAAAAGAATCTGGCAGGAAAAGTTCGTAAACTGAATCTGACCTGACAGACACCTTCTGAAAAATCGGTAACTGTCAGATCAAGTCTGAACTACTACACATTATACGTTCTTGATTCTATCTACGATTACGCAGCTTGCATAAGTACACTATGGCATGCTTCCAGTTTCAAAAAGGTCATACCCTAGTCATCTCTCAGCGCCATGTCGGAGTTTAGTTTAATATAGAGCAGGGTGCTCTTGTTCACTAAGCTACGCAATAAATTCACACGTCATTATGGATAATAAAAGACTTAAACGTAAGGATACATATGTCAGTACTTGCCCTAATTTTCATTGTTGTTATTACTTTGTTGCCTTTGGCTATTGCCGTTTTGTGTGTTCTTAATAATCGAAAAAAAGAAAAAGAAAGACTTCATCCTCTGTCCAAAAGCATCTATCGACCGCCTGGTTACCAGCTATTTAAAGCGATTGAAGCAGAGCGTGAGAAATTCAATGAAGCGTTTCTTTTAATGATCGTAGCTGGGCCATTTGTATTCTCCGTGTTAGCTGCTCAATGGTTGTTTTCAAATAGCGGAATTAATGTAGTTTCGTCAGCGGCTTTTATTATCTTTTTATTGGTGGTTACTGTTTGGGGAAGTAAGAAGTTACTAGGTCATGCTAAACGATTGCAGCTGCTAAAGCTTGGTTACGAGTGTGAATTAGCAACTGGACAAGAACTGGATCAGCTTATGAGATTTGGGTTTCATGTCTTTCATGATGTCCCTGCTGATGGCTTTAATATTGATCATTTGGTTGTAGGGCCAACTGGAGTTTTTGCGGTTGAGACCAAAGGGCGTTCGAAACCCAAGGCTGAAAATGAAGGCGATAAAGCTTCATATAAAGTGGTTTATCAGGATGGCGTCCTTCACTTTCCATCATGGCAAGAAACAGAGCCTCTTGAACAAGCTAAGCGACAGGCTGTATGGGTTTCTAAATGGTTAAGCGATTCATGCGGTTTTAACGTCAACTCATCTCCAGTAGTCATATTTCCAGGCTGGTATATTGAACGTAAGACCCGGCCTGAAGTACCGATTTTGGCCTTGGGTGCTATGAGTAATTTCTTTACGAAATATCGAGTCCAGAGCCTTCAAGAATCCCATATAAAGCAAGTTGTTTATCAGATAGAGCAAAAGGTGAAGCAGCTTGAGGTTCAGCAAGTGATGTCTCTAGAAGAGGCTCAAAGTTAAACGTATATATTAGAGCTGAATAAGTAGCTTTAATTTATTGGGTAGCAAAGGCCGTTTCCGGCCTTCATTCCTCTAGTTTATTGGTTGAAACTTAGCCATACATATACGAAGCCGAATAGCCAAACAGAAATAAATATCTGAATTCTCGCATCGGAATCACTATTTAAAGAATAGAGATACTGCATTAAGTAGAGCAATGCGAGTGAACCGCCAGCTTTAAAACTCAACTCCCAAGGAAAACCTAGGTGTTCAAAGAGCCAGATTAAGAGTGTCGCTACGATTGATACAACAGTAAGTGGGCGTAGGATTAAGAGTGCTAAATCATTCATTTGGATTATTCCAATTTTGCTAATGGAATAACCTATTATTCATATATTTTTTTAGATTCAAGGGCTAATTTTTCAGAAATGTAAAATTAGCTTAAAATCCCATGAAACCTGTGCTTGATAGGGTATTTCATACTTTTTTGACAATTCAAGGGCCAATTTTTAAAGGGGCAAAAGTTTACATTTTCGTATTGAGTGTTGTGCTTTCTGACCTTTCCCCTGAGTTAGTACCACTTCCTCAATGAGAAATCCTGTTCTATGCAGCCTGTTTTGAAAAGGCCACAGGTGTCAAATAATTCAAAGAGCTATGCGGTCGTTCATGGTTGTAATGATGCCGCCAGTTATCGATTTCATATCTCGCTTCTTCTATGCTTCGAAACCAATGCAAGTTCAAACAACTATCTCGAAATTTGCCATTCAAGCTTTCTACATAAGCATTCTGTGTCGGCTTGCCAGGCTGAATAAAGTTGAGTTTTACATCCGTTTCTTTGCTCCAGAAGAACATCGCTTTGCTGGTAAATTCAGTCCCATTATCACAGGTGATTCCTTTTGGCTTGCCGCGAGTTTCAATGAGTTGATTTAGAAAACGAGATACTCGTGTTCCACTGATCGAGAACTCTGTAAGTTGCCCAACCATCTCTCGACTAAAATCATCAACAACGTT
>Ga0255776_10000303_pt1 | contig 55614 bp, 56 predicted proteins | sample 071ome_19_FD_179974 | JGI IMG/M metagenome (GOLD analysis project Ga0255776, IMG submission 179974) | Coastal salt marsh microbial communities from the Groves Creek Marsh, Skidaway Island, Georgia - 071413AT metaG (version 2) | ecosystem: Environmental > Aquatic > Marine > Intertidal zone >...
ACAATGAATTCCCACATTGGCATTCCCTACCAGGGCTTCAAAATCTTCAAAATGGCTCATAACAAAAACTATTACTGATATTTAAGAACGGCATTCTATCGAAGCTTCTGTATTTCTGAAACTACAAAACACAACATCAAATACGATTCAGACATAGGGTAATAATAGTTCATATTCCATCGAGGTTATCTGACGTTCAAACAATCGCACTTCCGACCACTTACAATGCTGGTACATTTCGACAAAGTCTGGCCCCAGCCAATCTTTAACTCGCTCATCCTCTGACATGGCTCGCAAGGCATCACGTTGGTTGTCAGCGATCTCTGGATGGTCTTGCTCGTAAGCATTGCCTGTCACCTCTGAAGGTGGTTCGATCTTATTGGTAATGCCTTCCACCACCCCAGCTAAAAGAACCGCTACAGCCAGATATGGATTGGCATCCGCGCCAGCAATCCGATGTTCTAATCGAGTTGCTTCAGCAGAACTGGCTGGCACTCTGATCGCTACCGTTCGGTTATCCGTACCCCAGGTTTTTGAGGTGGGCGCAAACGCTTCCGGCGCCAATCGACGATAGCTATTCACATTAGGACATAACACTGCCTGAGTGCTATCCGCCATATCCAGCAATCCGCCAATGGCTGACTCCAACAAGGTTTTATCAGCAGCAAAGGCGTTAGCACCCGATGAATCCAGCAAACTCAAATGAAGATGCTGGCCGTTGCCCGATTCTTCAATGTAAGGTTTGGCCATGAACGAAGCCATCATGCCGTGTTTTTTGGCCATTGATGAAATTACGCGCTTGAGCAAAACAGCTTGATCCGCCGCTGCCAAAATGTCCTGACCATGATGCAAATTCACTTCAAATTGACCGGGTGCGTATTCCGCAATGACCGTATCCGCAGGAATATTCTGGGATCTAGCCGTTGTAATAACATCACGAATAAAGAAGTCGTAATCATCAAGATCCGACAGAGAATACACTTGCTTGGAACTCATTCGTCGATCCGTTCCCGGAATTTTGGGCGGCTGGATATGCCCTTGGTCATCCGGTTGTAGATCGACCAAATAAAACTCCAGTTCAAGAGCGATACCCGGCGTATAACCCAGTTGTTCAAAGCGCTTAACCGCACTTACCAGCACCTGCCGAGGATCAGCAAAGAAAGGCGTTCCATCACGTTCAAACATCGAGCACAACACCTGAGCACGATCGCCTTTCTCATGCCAAGGCACAAGCGATAAGGTTCCGACAACAGGTCTGCACAGACGATCGCAATCGCCTACATCCATTCCCAAGCCGCTCTCTTCAACGGTAGTGCCTGTGGCATCTAATGCCATGACCGAGCCCGGTAAATAAAAGCCGCTGCCATAGACCTTCCGAAGTAAACCACGCTCAATGCGTTTACCACGAATCACCCCATTGAGATCAGTAATCAACAACTCAATGGTCTCGACGTCGGGATATGCTAAAAGGAACTCATCAACTTCCTTCAAGCTTTCCTTGGCACTTTCCCTGATATTAGAACGCCCAGGATTCGTCATACAGCCATCACTCACTTTTAGTTGGTTAGACCACCCATACAGAGGTATTTAACTTCCAGATATTCATCAAGCCCATACTTACTGCCTTCACGCCCCGTACCTGATTCTTTCATGCCACCAAAAGGCGCAAGCTCGGTCGAAATGATGCCTTCATTAATGCCTACCATTGCGAAATCCAACGCGCCTACGACATTCCAGATACGATTCATATCCTGACTGTAAAAGTAAGCTGCCAAACCATAAGGCGTTGAGTTAGCGATCTCGATGGCTTGCTGATCCGTTTTAAAGGTAAAGACAGGACAAACAGGGCCAAAGATTTCTTCCTGCGCTATCGCCATCGAGTCATCAAGATCGGTAAGCACAGTCGGCTGGTAAAAGTTGCCACCCAAAGCATGCTGTTGTCCGCCGGTGAGTACCTTAGCCCCTTTTTCCACGGCATCCGTAACGAGGCTTTTAACCTTCTCAAGCGCCGCATCATTAATTAGCGGCCCTTGCTGAACCCCCTCGTCTAACCCGTCGCCTACTTTAAGCATAGAAGAACGTTCTGCCAGTGCGTTTGAGAAGGATTCAGCGACAGCTTCATGAACGATAAATCGGTTGGCACACACGCAGGTCTGGCCAGTGTTGCGATACTTGGAGGCGATGGCCCCATCCAATGCTTTATCAATGTCTGCATCATCAAACACAATAAAGGGTGCGTTGCCGCCTAGCTCCATAGACACTCTTTTTACTGTATCGGCACTTTGCTTCATCAACAACTTACCGACCGGCGTGGAACCGGTAAATGAAATTTTTCTCACCAGAGGATGGGTAGTGAGCACCTCGCCGACGATTTTTCCTTCACTGGCAGTCACCACACTGAAGACACCTTTTGGGATACCTGCCTGCTCAGCCAATTCAGCCAACGCAAGTGCCGTTAAGGGCGTGGCTTCAGCCGGTTTTACGACCATGGTACAACCGGCAGCAATGGCTGGCGCACATTTACGAGTGATCATCGCGAGAGGAAAATTCCACGGAGTTATCGCTGTACAGACACCAACGGCCTGTTTCTGAACTAGGATTTTTCGATCGGTAAACGGTGCAGGAACAATATCACCATAAGCACGCTTGGCTTCCTCCGAAAACCACTCGATAAATGAAGCACCGTAAGCCACTTCACCGAGCGATTCCTGAAGCGGTTTTCCGCATTCCAATGTCATTAACTGAGCAATATCAGATTGATGCGCCATCACTAAATCAAACCACTTTCTTAACACCTGACTGCGATGTTTTGCTGTGGTTTTTGACCAGGATTTAAATGCTTCGGCGGCCTGTTTAATGGCAATTTCTGTTTCTTGAGCACCACAATCGCTCACTTCAGCAATCACTTGGCCAGTGGCCGGATTGACGATCGAATACGTCTTGTTAGAGGTCGCTTCCCGCCACTGTCCGTTAATGTAGCTTAGGTATTTCGGTGGCTGACCCGCATTCCCGGCCTTTAAAGCATCTATGTTTAAAAGAGAGGTCTGAGACGCTGATGAAGTTGGCACGGAGTTAGCTCCTATAGTTTTTTCCAAGATTAGTTCTGTACAAGAATAGTTCTGTACAAGAATAGACCTACAGCTTAAGCAAGACTTGTTTATTTTGTAAGGCGCTATCGCTCACAAAGACAATAAAACGGTGGTAATAAAACAGCCTGAGACAAATATTAAACTAGAGTTATTGAGTATATGGTCAAAAAACCGTTTGAAATATTTTATACCACTGTAGTATAAATTAAACAACGTTATAATTTAGCCAGTGACTAATTTAGATTTAACTAGGAACGATTTATCCATAACCTGTCTTAATACTAACTGAAAGGTTGGCCTTGAGTATGACGATAGAGAACGCTCGTAGAAAGCCACTCGTTGGTGTGGTCAGTGATGTTCAGATTATTGGCCCTCATGTATTCCATACGTCAGGTGATAAGTACCTAAGAGCGCTTTCCAAAGCGGCTGATGTCATTCCTCTCATCATCCCCTGTCTTCAGGATGATCAAGATATTGAACAGTGGATCTCTCGCCTTGATGGCGTCTTTCTAACAGGCGCTTACTCCATGGTAGACCCCAAACATTATGGGGAAGCCAAAATTAATAAACCCTACGATTATGACACCCAACGAGATGATCTAAGCTTTCAGATGATCCGCTCCATCGTTGATTCGGATCTGCCTGTTCTCGGAGTGTGCCGAGGCCTGCAAGACGTCAATGTGGCTCTAGGTGGCAGTCTTCATCAGGCCGTTCAGGAAGTAAAGGGTCTTAATGATCACCGAGAAGACAAGTCTGCCCCGCTTGAAGTGCAATACGGTGAAGCCCACACAGTCGCCTTAAGTGAAAACGGTTTTTTGCACCGCATTACCGACAAGACCACCCTAACGGTTAACTCTCTGCATTCTCAGGGTATCAATCAACTTGCTCCGGGTTTGTCAGTGGAAGCCAAAGCAGAAGATGGTTTGGTAGAAGCGATTCGAATCGATCAAATGACGTTTGGGCTTGCTGTTCAATGGCATCCTGAGTGGAAAGTGACAGAAAATCCAACACAGAGCTTAATATTCGAGGCCTTTGGTCGCGCCTGTCGGGCGCATACAGACCAATAAGTGAACATGGACAAAATTACGCAGTGGCTCCAAGAAAATAAAATCACAGAAGTCGAGTGCATTACCTCCGATCAAACAGGAATCGCCCGAGGTAAAATCATGCCGACCGCCAAGTTTATTTCCGAAGGCGGCATACGGCTTCCCGAAAGTGTTTTACTTCAAACCGCCACCGGTGATTACCCCGATGACGATCTCTATTACAGTCTGCTCGATCCTGCAGACATCGACATGATTCTCAAACCGGATGAAGAAGCCATCTTCACCGTTCCATGGGCACAAGAACCGTCCGCTCAAGCCATTCACAACTGTCACGATTCCATGGGAAACCTGATACAACTGGCCCCAAGAGCAGTACTGATGAAAGTATTGTCACTTTACGAAGAAAAAGGCTGGCAACCCATTGTTGCACCTGAAGTGGAATTCTATCTTACCAAACGCTGTACTGACCCTGACTTACCACTGGAACCTCCGATCGGTCGCTCAGGCCGTCAGGAAAGTGGTCGTCAATCGTTCAGCATCGATGCTGCCAACGAATTTGATCCGATCATTGAAGACATTTATGATTGGTGTGAGGAGATGGGGCTGGACATCGATACCGTAATTCACGAAGAAGGTGCAGCCCAGTTAGAGTTCAATTTTCGCCACGGTGAGGCGTTGAAACTGGCCGATCAGGTCTTCATCTTCAAACGTACAGTCCGTGAAGCCGCTCTGAAACATAAGATTGGCGCAACCTTCATGGCCAAGCCTATTTCGGGTGAACCGGGCAGTTCAATGCACATTCACCAATCGTTAACCGACGTGAAAACCGGCAACAACCTGTTCTCCAATCCGGACGGCTCTGCGTCCAACTTATTCCACAATTACATCGCAGGTCTGCAAACCTACATTCCTCAGATGATGCCGATCTTCGCACCGAACGTAAACAGTTATCGTCGCTACCTGCCAGGCGCTGACGGCAATGCGCCGGTGAACATCGACTGGGGCGAAGAAAATCGTACCGTTGGTTTACGCGTGCCGGCCTCTCCGCCAAGCGCTCGCCGTGTCGAAAACCGACTACCAGGGTCAGACACAAATCCCTATCTAGTACTGGCTGGAAATCTTCTCTGCGGTTATCTAGGCATGATCAATGATTTGAAACCACGTAAGCCGGTACAAGGACGATCCGGTAATGAAGCCGATGACAGCCTGCCCTTTAACCTTGAAGCGGCACTTGAACTGATGAACGAATCTCAGGAAATTCGTGAAATTCTGGGCGATCAATTTGTCGATGGGTTTATTGGCACCCGACGAGCTGAGTACGAGGGCTTCAAACGGGTAATCAGTTCCTGGGAACGTGAATATCTATTAAGTGCCGTGTGATCATAATCGGTTTTAAGCGATGAATCGTGAAGAGAGTTGAAAGTGATAGTATGAAAGCCGTCAACAAATCACTGAAACAGACACAACTGAAGCAATCCCAACTGCAACAAGATGCCAGTGAATACATTCTGCATCCCTTTGTAGACAATCATGCCCTAAAACAACAAGGCGCAAGAATCATTGCCAAAGCCGATGGCATTTACATCTGGGATGAACAAGGCAAGCAATATCTCGATGCCTTTGCCGGACTGTGGTGTGTCAATCTAGGCTATGGCCGTAAAGAACTGGCCGAGGCAGCGGTAAAACAAATGAACACCCTGCCCTATTACAATCTCTTCTTTAACACCTCCACGCCACCAACCGTCGCATTGGCCAAAGCCATCGCAGAGATCGCCCCGAAACACATCAACACCGTTTTCTTTACCAGCTCAGGCAGTGAAGCCAACGACTCAGTGTTTCGCATGGTGCGTCACTACTGGGATGTGAAAGAACAACCCACCAAAAAGATCATCATTGGACGCCACAATGGCTATCACGGTTCTACCGTGGCGGGCACAAGCCTTGGTGGAATGAAGCCCATGCACAAGCAAGGTGACTTACCGATTCAAGGTGTCGAACATATTTGCCAGCCCTATTGGTTTGACGAAGGCGGCGACCTATCACCCGATGCATTTGGTATTGTCGCGGCCAAAGCCCTTGAAACCAAAATTCTTGAACTCGGCGCAGACAATGTCGCGGCTTTTATCGCTGAACCTATTCAAGGCGCAGGTGGTGTCATCATTCCACCAATAACCTATTGGCCGGAAATTCAACGAATCACTGACAAGTACGATGTGTTACTGGTGGTCGATGAAGTGATTTGTGGTTTTGGTCGCACCGGCCATTGGTTTGGTTCCGATGCGTTGAATATCAAAGCTGATCTGATGCCCATCGCCAAAGGGCTCTCTTCAGGTTACCTACCCATTGGCGGTGTAATGATTTCGGACAAGGTAGCTGAGGTTTTAACGTCTGAAAAAGGTGGCGATTTTCTTCATGGCTTTACCTATTCAGGTCACCCCACTTGCGCCGCAGTTGCCCTCGAGAACATCCGCATACTTAAAGACGAACACATCATCGAGAACATCCAGGCCCATACCGCCCCTTATCTGGAAGAACAGCTCAAGACCTTAAGTGATCATCCTCTAGTCGGTGAAGTTCGTACCCTGGGTTTATTAGGGGCGGTTGAATTAGTGAAAGACAAAGCCAAACGGTCCCGCTATCCCGGTAATGGCAAGGTCGGCAGTATGTGTCGGGATTACGCACTGGATGCGGGATTAATTTTGAGAGCTACCGGCGACACCATGCTGCTCTCACCACCACTGATCATTACTAAAGACGACATCGATAAAATTGTTTCTTTAACTAGAATTGCATTAGACAACACGTTGATAGATCTTGAGAAAGACCATGAGAAAGATCCAACGGCTGATTAATAGCTTTACTAATAAATAGCAAAACCAGCAATACAAAAAACAGAAAAATAAAGGCGATCACACCGCCAAATAACGAAAACCACATCCTTTAGGAAGAGGAACCACAATGAACCACATCAGCACCACCATCAAAGGAACGGCTCTGGCTGTCGCCTTTGCGAGCACCGCCCTTGCCGGATCAGCAATCGCTGCCGATAAATCGGTGAAGATCTATAACTGGTCGGATTACATTGCCGAGGACACCATTCCTAACTTCCAGACACAAACGTCCGTCCAGGTGACATATGATGTGTTTGACTCCAACGATGTATTGGAAGCAAAGGTACTCTCTGGTCAATCAGGATATGACATTGTGGTTCCGACGTCCGACTATCTGGCCCGACACATCAAAGCCGGCGCCTATCAAAAGTTGGATAAATCCAAGATTCCTAACTGGAAAAACCTGGATACCGAATTACTTAGAAACCTCGAAAACTACGACCCTAGTAATGAATACGGTGTCCCCTACCAATGGGGTACGACAGGCATTGGCTACAACGTGGCTAAGGTCGAAGAAGCCCTAGGCAAAGGTGCGCCCACAGACAGTTGGGATCTGATCTTCGATCCTAAGTATTCGTCGAAATTAAAATCGTGCGGCATCGCCGTTCTGGATTCAGGCAGTGAAGTTCTGCCTGTGGTGCTTCAATACCTGAAGCTTGATCCGAACAGTAAGAGCAAAGCTGATTATAAGAAAGCGCAAGAATTGATGGCGGGTATCCGAGAGAACATCACTTACTTCCACAGCTCCCGCTATATCTCCGATCTTGCCAATGGCGACATCTGTGTAGCGATTGGCTGGTCGGGCGATGTGTTTCAGGCCGCTGCTCGTGCAGAAGAAGCTGAAAATGGCGTTGAAGTAGCATACTCCATTCCAAAAGAAGGCACCGCCATGTGGGCCGACATGATGGCTATTCCGGCAGATTCGAAAAACGTCGAAGAAGCGCATCAATGGATTAACTATGTGCTGGACGCGAAAGTCGGTGCCGACATCACTAACTACGTTTGGTATGGCAGCCCGAACGAAGCTTCAAAACAGTTCATTGATCCGGAGATTCTGGAACATCCGGGGATCTATCCACCAGAAGGCACTAACCTGTTCACCTTTGAGGTTCTTCCTCAAAAGATTGAGCGGGTTATGAGCCGGACTTGGACTGCAATTAAAACAGGCCAATAAAGAGACTAAATGAAAACTATTGCGATCACTTATCCTTTGTTAAAAATTGACTGGAACGCCAGTCCGATCAAAATGCTCATTTATTACACATAAACTGCGCGTTTTCGTAAATTTTTGCCTCGGCTAAGCTTCTCTCATTACGTTTTCAAACAACCTCTTATGTTACTAAGTAACTCGCCTTACTCGGATTTCTGGAGTCTCCGAGTAAGGTTCTCTAGCTGACTTCATTGACCGCTATGACGATTGAGGGATCTATGTCTTCAAACGCGGACACAATGAATGGAAAAGCCTCGCGTTCATCGAAAGAAGTGCTGCTTTCCATTAAAAACATCACTAAGTATTATGAAGACGCACTGGCCGTAGACGATGTCACGTTGGCTATTTACCAAGGCGAGATTTTTGCCCTACTTGGCGCATCCGGTTCAGGTAAATCTACTCTGCTTCGAATGCTGGCCGGGTTTGAAAAACCGACCTCAGGTCAAATCTGTTTGGGTTCTGAGGACATCAGCCGACTGCCGCCAAACGAACGTCCCTTTAATATGATGTTCCAGTCTTACGCCTTGTTCCCGCACATGAGCGTTGAGAAGAACATTGCTTTTGGTTTAAAACAGGACGGCCTTCCTAAAAACCAAATCGCTGATCGCGTGACCGAGATGTTGAAGCTGGTGCACATGGAGAAGTTTGCCAAACGCAAACCCCATCAACTGTCTGGTGGCCAGAGACAACGTGTTGCAATGGCGCGTTCTTTAGCTAAACATCCCAAGCTGTTGCTGCTTGATGAACCTATGGGTGCTCTGGATAAAAAGCTCAGAACGGAAATGCAGTTGGAAGTGGTTGATATCCTAGAGCGCGTAGGCGTTACCTGTGTGATGGTTACCCATGATCAGGAAGAAGCCATGACCATGGCCGATCGAATCGCCATTATGGACGAAGGATTTATCCAGCAAATTGGTTCTCCGATTGATGTGTATGAAAGCCCGCAGAACCGAATGGTGGCGGAATTCATTGGTTCAGTGAACATCTTTGAGTCCCAGATCATTGCTGATGAAGAAGACCACATGAGGCTTTCAAGCCCTGCATTGGACAACGAAATCTATGTGGGTCGAGGCGTTTCTACGGGCATTGATGAAGACACCATGCTGTTTGCCTTACGCCCTGAAAAAACCTTCCTCTCCAAAGACAAACCAAATCAAAACACCAACTGGTCGGCTGGGCGGGTGGATGACATTGCTTACCTTGGTGGACACACGGTTTACTACGTTGAGATCAACAGTGGAAAGATCATTCAGTGCTTCTTGGCCAATACCGAACGTCGCGCTGAACGTCCGCAGTGGGACGATCAGGTCTATGTCTACTGGACAGAAGACGCTGGCATGGTGATGCGTTTATGAACCTCAAGCAATCCCTCAAGCGACTGCCACAAAAGCTGCCCAAAGGCCGCCATTGGATCATCTCAGGCCCGTACCTCTGGCTGCTGGTTTTCTTCATTCTGCCCTTCTTTTTTGTAGGTAAGATCTCAGTCTCCGAAGCAGAACTGGCCATTCCCCCCTATACCCCAATGTTTCATTGGGAAGAAAACCAGCTCAATATCACACTCAACTTTGGTAACTACTTGTGGTTACTGGAAGATCCTATTTATGTCTTGGCCTATTGGAATTCCATCAAGATGGCCTTTTGGTCAACGCTGTTGTGTTTATTGATCGGTTTTCCTATGGCCTATGCCATTGCCAAAGCGCCCAAAGAACAACAGGCCGTGTGGTTACTGCTGGTGTTACTGCCCAGCTGGACGTCGTTTCTCATTCGGGTCTATGCCTGGATGGGTCTGCTTAAAAACAACGGCTTAATCAATAACGCACTGATGTCGACGGGCATCATTGATAGCCCCATTCAGATGATTAACACCAACTTTGCCGTCTACGTTGGCATTGTCTATTCCTATCTGCCCTTTATGGTCTTACCTCTGTACGCCAATCTGGTGAAACATGATGACACTCTTCTTGAAGCCGCCAGTGATTTAGGCGCTAACAAGCTGACCTGTTTCTTCAAAATCACCCTGCCTCTGTCGTTCAATGGCATCGTGGCCGGCTCCATGCTGGTGTTCATTCCAGTAGTCGGTGAGTACGTCATCCCTGAACTCTTGGGTGGCACTGAAACCATTATGATCGGGAAAGTGCTCTGGCAAGAATTTTTCAATAATCGAGACTGGCCGGTTGCCTCCGCATTGGCCGTGATCATGATCCTTATCCTGATCATTCCGATTACCTTGTTTCATCGCTATCAGAACAAGGAGGTGGATCAATGACCTCACCTTCCTCACAAACCGAACGTTCTGCGATGCAAAAACTCAGCACGATCAGTTTCAGCAAAGTCATGTTCTGGATCGGCATCGCCTTCCTCTACCTACCCATGCTGGTACTGGTGGTGTATTCCTTCAATGAAAGCCGTTTGGTGACCGTCTGGGCCGGTTTCTCAAGCAAGTGGTACTTTGAGTTGTTTAACGATCAGCAGATCATGACTGCGGTCTGGCGATCCATTCAGATTGCTTTTTACTCAGCCACAGCCGCTGTTGCATTGGCCATTTTTGCCTCAATTGTGATGGTCCGCATTAAGAAGTTCAGAAGCCGAACCTTGTTCACTGGATCCATCACGGCCCCTTTAGTGATGCCGGATGTGATCATTGGTCTATCCATGCTGCTACTCTTTGTCGCGATGGGTCAGCAACTGGGTTGGCCTGCAGAACGCGGAATGCTGACGGTATGGATTGCCCACACCACCTTCTGTCTTTCCTACTCCACCATCGTGATCAGCTCGCGTTTGATGGAGATGGATCGCAGCATTGAAGAAGCGGCGCTGGATTTAGGAGCCAACCAACTTGAAGCCTTTGTGAAGATCACGCTACCGATCATCTTCCCAGCCATCTTATCGGCCTGGTTGTTGTCCTTCACTTTATCACTCGATGATGTGGTCATCGCCAGTTTTGTTAATGGCCCCGGTGCAACCACCTTGCCCATTGAAGTATTCAGCTCCGTACGTCTGGGGGTCACACCCAAGATCAACGCCTTGGCGACCCTGATTATATTGGCCGTTTCCATCGTCTCTTTAATTACCTGGTTTGCCACTAAACGCATTAACGATCGAATGAAATTGTCTATGTGACCTAGGCATCTCACATTTAAGACATTAGTTAAAAGAACCGTTAAGAAAATCGCTGAACAAACTAGCCAAATAAACGGGAGAAAGGCATGAGTTCCGAGTTTGATCAATACAGCAGCGGTGATCTGGCATTCACTCGTGAATCACCCTACGGTACGGTCATTGAAGCCATGTATTCCGGGGCCACCAGTTTCATGCGTCGTAAATACACCCGTGACTTAACGGGTGTCGATGTAGCCGTAGTGGGTATCCCTTATGATCTTGCTACCTCCAACCGTCCGGGCGCGCGATTTGGCCCAAGAGCGGTACGTGCAGCCTCCACCCAACTGTCTTGGGCAAGACCTTGGCCATGGTCATTTGATCCATTCAATCGTCTGCATGTGATAGATTACGGCGACTGCGTATTTGATCCGGGCAGACCGGAAGACGTAGCGGTCGACATTGAGAAATTCATGAGTCGATTGGTCGAGAATAACGTCATACCACTGAGCATTGGTGGTGACCATTTTGTTTCCTACCCCGTTCTGAAGGCACTGCATAAAAAACATGGGCCTATTTCGTTGATTCACTTCGATGCTCATACCGATAGCTGGGCCGATGAAAAAGGCCGTATTGATCATGGCACCATGTTTTACCATGCGGCGAAAGAAGGCATTGTCAGCCCGTCTCATTCCATCCAAATGGGCATCCGAACCCAGAACATGCATACCCACGGTTACAACGTGTTTGATGCCCTCTGGCTGCACAAATACGGTTGTGATGAAGCCATCGAGAAGATTAAGGAAGTGGTTGAAGATAACCCTTGCTACATAAGCTTCGACATCGACTTTCTTGACCCAAGTTGCGCCCCCGGAACCGGCACACCCGTCTGTGGCGGTTTCGATACAGCCACAGCGATCAAGCTTCTTTATGGATTGACTGGCTTGAATATCATTGGCTGTGATTTGGTGGAAGTCGCACCGCCCTACGACCATGCGGAAGTCACCGCTCTTGCAGCCGCTACCCTAGCGACCAACATGCTGTGCTTACTGGCTGAAGATAAGGAAGACAAAATAAAGCCCCATAAAGACTAACTTGATGGGGCTTAACGCTATTGTGCGGTTATCGCTGATTTACTGAGTGCACTTCTGATCACCGTAGTAATCATTCGCGTAGTTACAGCTGCTCTTTACCGGATTTGAAACTTCATTTTGACGGCTCATGGTAACCCCTCTCTTTCAATTTTCGCGTTTATCTAACAACGCAATCAGAATAAGAAACCTTAAGAGTTTAATGAAATTAATTATTTGATAAAGGGTAATAGTTTTTTCCTAAAACACTTAAACCGTCATTCCCCGATGGTAATGAATCGAGGCCAAGGCACAGGAAGCCAGCCTTGCCAAACCCGAGGTCGTTGCCCTACTGGTTAAAATGATAGGAACTCTGGCCCCAAGCACCACACCCGCAGACTCAACCTGAGACAAGAAGCTCATTTGCTTATAGAGCATATTGCCTGACTCAAGATCCGGCACCAGAATGATGTCGGCATCACCCGCCACTTCAGATTCAATCCCTTTGGCTTTAGCCGCTGCTTTTGAAATAGCATTATCAAAGCCTAATGGCCCATCCAACAAACCGTTAGTAATTTGACCTCTGTCTGCCATTTTACACAGCGCAGTTGCATCAATGGTTGAAGGAATCCGTTCCGTCACCGTTTCCACCGCAGAAACAATCGCCACCTTAGGCAAGCCTTTATCTAACGAAAGAAACAAATCAATGGCATTTTGAGCAATGTCTTTCTTGGTCATCAGATCCGGAAAGATATTGATCGCCGCATCAGTTAAGAAAAGGATCTTATGATAGGTCGGCACGGCCATCGCAAATACATGACTCATTCGTCGACCCGTCCTCAACCCTGTGGTTTTATGAATCACCGCTTCCATCAGCTCATCGGTATGCAACTTACCTTTCATAAGCGCATTGGCCGCCCCCTCCCTGACCATTGAAACAGCCACCTCTGCCGACTGATGACTGTGATCCGTTGAAACGATCTTAAATCCGTTCAGATCCAAATGGTGCTGTTCTGCCGCGTCACGTATCTTACGCTCAGGCCCGACCAATATTGGCTCAATAATGTTTTGTTCCGCCGCTTCAACAGCACCCAACAACGCATTCTGATCAACCGGGTGCACCACAGCGGTAGGCAAAGGCGCAAAGTCGCGCTGAGAAGACAGAATTTCATCGAAAGGATGATCTACATGCATTGATTCAGCATGTGATTCAGAAAGCACATGATCTAACGTGCTTGATGGTGTTTGCTCTGGCTTAACCTTGATCGTCTTATTACTCATAAGGAGCACCCTGCTGTGTTGTTATCACTGCAAGCGTACGAGTCGAATATGACAGGAATAGAAACGGCCGATGATAATGCAGCAGAGGTTGATTTAGATCATCAAGGTGTTAGAAGGAATTATGATTTTGGGGGTGGAGTGGTTGAGGTTAATGCCACGTTAACCCCGCGAGCCGGAGGCGAGTCCGGTTGAACGCTTGGTTAGTTTTTATTTTCGGTAGTGAGTAAAAACTTCCGTAAATCTTTTTCTTGTCTCATCACGTGAAGGATATAGACTGAATCGCTATCAATTTTGTAGAAAACACGACAAGGATTTACTACCACTTCTCGGTAATTTAGCTTAGAAATTTCTTCAGGGACTCTACCCGAATCAGGAAATTGTTCGAGTCTCTGAACCTTACCGAAAAGGTTTTCTACTAATTGTTTAGCGGCGTACGGATTGCTAACTGCAATATACTCAGCAATATCGTTCAAGTTATCTAGAGCAGGCTCAGTCCAAATTATTTGAGCCATTTACTCATTTTCTCTCTAGCTTCTTCCATATTCATGGTTCGGCCATCTCGAATAGCCTGCTCGCCTTTGGCGATACCTTCTAGAATCTTCATCCGCTCTACCATCAACTCGTAATCAGCGACGTCGAGTAAATAGGCAGATGGTTGACCATGCTCAGTTATGAGAATAGGTTCTTTTGACTCGTGTAGGTCAGCAAGCAACTTCGTCGCTTGCCTCTTTAAAGTAGTAACGACTTCGGTTCTCATAGTGACACCCCAACTTAAAATGTATCACTATAGTATCACTCAACTTCCCAAAAAACTAACGGCTAATTCACGAATAATTATTCAACTCTATTTTGGTTTTTATGTTTCTTAAAAATCCGAAGTATGAATGTTTCATCACTTCGTATTTCGGCTATTGCAGCCCAGATTGTTTCTCGGTCACTCGCTGATAATCGGCCTTTTTTGGAAAAAGAGTCTAGATCAAAATGCCTGCGTAGACCTACCCAGCGCTCACCGGAAAATAGGTTTGTCGATATGGACGGTAAAAGGATTCAACTATATTCAGTTAGAAATTCGCAGGTGTCGTCGCTGAAACCAAGCGACATTCTTCATGAAAAGGATTGCGGAAGCGATGTTTTCTGGAGGATTCAAAGTAATAACCCTGCCCGGCTTCCAACACAAAAATTTCATCGTCGACGGTCAGTTCAAGCTTTCCACTTAACACATACCCGCACTCTTCGCCTTCATGACTGTAGGGTTCATCACCGGTATCGGCACCAGGAGGGAAACATTCCACTAACATGGTCATGGCGCGATTCGGATAGCCTTTACCAATCAGTTTCCAATCGATGTCATCTACGGATGAATCCAGAAATTGGTCGGCGGTATACACCACTGGAATGTCGGTTTTAGAGGCTTCTTCGGAGTCAAAGAATTCCAGCAGGGAGATTGGAATTCCGGAGAGTACTTTCTTTAGAGAACTGACACTTGGGCTAACGCTGTTCTTTTCAATCATGGAAATCGTTGAATTGGTCACTCCAGCACGCTTCGCCAGTTCACGCTGAGATAAGCCTGCTTTGATTCGCACTTCTTTTAAACGATTTCCTACGTCCAAGGCATCAGTCCTTTCTTCGTTACTTTTAAGGGCGCGTATACTAACAAGCCGCTACCAGACAATCAAAATATCCAACGCCATGTGTAATATTTCGATCAGATATCTACATGCTCTTGTCTCGTTTTAATTTAGCATCTGAGCCCTACATGTAAATAATAAAAAACAGTTTGATTAATATATAGAACAAACATAGAGTTATTAGAACCCTATCCAGCCCGATTTCTATCAGCTAAACGCCATAGGCACGGTTATGCTAAACCCCAAAACGCATAGTACAGAACACCCGGATTCCTATTACTCTGCCAGTTCCGAATATCCTTTCACGTACCCGAAACTGACCGAACACATTACGACTCAGGTTTGTGTCATTGGCGGTGGCTTCAGCGGCGTCAATACAGCTATTGAATTAGCTGAACGAGGGTATCAGGTCGTGCTGATTGAGGCATACCGCATTGGTTGGGGCGCGTCAGGAAGAAACGGTGGCCAACTTATTCGAGGCATTGGTCATGGGCTGGATCAATTCAAAAACAGCATTGGAGAAGAAGGCATCACTGCCATCAACAATATGGGCTTTGAAGCGGTTGAAATCGTTAAAGATCGTATCAAAAAGCACCATATTCGCTGTGATCTCAAAATGGGCTACTGCGACCTGGCCAATAAACCAAAGCATCTCAAAGACTTTGAACAGGAAAAACAATGGTTGGATCAAATTGACTACCCCTATGAAACTCGATTGGTCGCAGAGCAAGACATCTATCAAGTTGTAGGTTCTGATAACTACATCGGCGGTTTGATTGATATGGGCAGCGGTCATCTGCACCCGTTAAACCTTGTGACCGGCGAAGCTCAGGCAGCCGCGTTGCTAGGCGTTCAGATATTTGAGCAATCGCCTGTCATTGAGATCCGGCAGTCCGAGCCCAACATCATCAAGACTGAACAAGGCCAGATTACTGCGGATACCCTGGTTATTTGTGGTAATGCCTATGTGGCAGGTCTGAATGAAACCTTGGAAGGACAAGTGCTTCCTGCGGGCAGTTACATTCTTGCAACTGAACCCCTGGCAGACGGAGTATGGCAACATGTTTTACCTCAGGACATGGCGGTCTGTGACCAACGGGTAGACCTTGATTACTATCGATTAAGTGCCGACAAACGACTGTTGTTTGGTGGTCTTTGTACCTATTCCGGTCGAGATCCAAAATCCATTAAAGATAAACTACTGCCTCATATTCATAAGGTTTTCCCCTATTTGAAAGACCTCAACATCGACTATCAATGGGGGGGTATGATTGGCATCGGAGCCAACCGCTTACCTCAAATTGGCCGACTCTCTTCTAATGTCTATTATGCCCAGGCTTATTCCGGTCACGGTGTAAACGCCACACACATGGCTGCCAAACTTATTGCGGAAGCCATTCATCAAGAGAGCAATCGAATTGAAGTATTTGAAAAGGTGAAGCACATGAAATTTCCGGGAGGCAGAAATTTCCGTTCCCCAATGTTAGCCATGGGGATGCTGTATCACAGAGTGAAAGACTTGTTTTAGTGGTTAGCCCAATAAAGCCACAGTTTTTACTTGCGCGAAAAGACTTAGCCCTTCTTGAATACCCAAAGCATCATAAGATTTTCGAGTAATACGAGACAGTAACACCGAAGAACCGACACTCAACGACACCAATACTTGAGCACTTCCCTCATTCGTCACGCTCACTACTTTGGCAGGAAAGCTGTTCAAAATACTGCTGCCCTTTGGCGGCTCGGTAATCAAACTCACGTCTCTTGCGGCCACTCGAATTCTGTAGACTCGACCTACCAATGCGTTGGCTTCAAAAGGGAAGGGATCTAAAGGTACCTGAAACTGACCTCCATCAAACGCCAGCATCGCCAATTGGTATTCTTCATCTACGGACAAGACATCGGTCTTCAGCACAGAAGATGCATCTTTATCGTGGGCTAAAGGCAGATCCTGGCGAGTCAACATGGTTTCAATCGAATCACTACCGATGATCTTACCCTTGTCCATCAACACCAGGTGATCAGCCAATCGAGCCACTTCTTCCTGAGAATGGCTGACATAAAGCACCGGGATCTCAAGGAGTTCATGCAGGTTTTCAAGGTATGGTAGAATCTCTCGCTTTAATGCGGCATCCAATGCAGAAAGCGGTTCATCCATAATCAGAATTTTAGGGCTAACGGCTAAGGCTCTGGCAATGGCCACGCGCTGCTTCTGTCCACCGGACAATTGATCAGGTTTGCGATCGAGTAAGTCCGACAAACCTAGAATGGAGATTACTTCATCCAGATTAACTTGAGTCGCAACCGTCCTTTTTGATTTGGAACGTTTCAAGCCGTATTCAATGTTCTTTTTAACGTTCAGGTGTTCAAACAAACTGGCTTCCTGAAAAACAAAACCAATGTCTCTTTGATGAACGGCTACGGAGCCTTTGCCATGTTGCCAAACCTCATCCCCTACTTTGAGGTAGCCAGAGTCAGTTTGATCAAGCCCTGCAATCAATCGCAGCAAAGAGGTCTTACCGCACCCGGAAGCGCCATAAAGCGCAGTTACACCTCGAGAAGGCAGGGTTACATCGACATCGAGAACAAAATCAGAGCGCTGAACAAAGAACTTAGCGTGAATCGTCATGCTTCCTCCCCTTACAAAGACATCGTTCGGAAACGACGATTAACCCCGAAGACGGTGATTAACATCAAGAAGGAAAGAAGCAATAAACTTCCAGATAAAAGATGAGCATTGGCATAGTCCATGGCTTCAACATGATCGTAAATGGCTATGGAAAGCACCTGAGTCTCGCCCGGGATATTGCCACCGATCATCAACACGACACCAAACTCACCCAAGGTATGAGCGAAACCTAACACGGTGGCTGTGATAAAGGCCGGTTTGACCAATGGCAAGGCAACGGTAAAAAAACGATCCAACGGTGACGCACCCAGCGTTGCAGCAACCTCTAGCGGCCTTGTGCCGATTGACGCAAAGGCATTCTGCAACGGCTGTACCACAAACGGCATGGAATAAAAGACGGAACCGATTACCAACCCGGTAAAACTAAAGGCCAAGGTATTCACCCCAAACCAGTTTAGTACCTCAGCAAAAGGCCCTTGCGGCCCTAAGGTAATCAGTAAATAGAAACCGAGAACAGTGGGCGGTAAAACCAGCGGTAAGGCAATCAAGCCTTCGATAAGAAATTTAAAACGAAAGCGGCTATGAGCAAGCCACCACGCAATAGGAGTACCGATCAGCAGCAATATTAATGTAGTGATACCGGCCAATTTCAGAGTCAATGAAAATGCCAGCAGATCGGCTTCGGTAAATCCCATAATGTTCGTGTTTATCTCAATGATTCAGTGGATTAGAGTACACCCTAAACGGCTTAGTGTAAAAAGATAGCCATGTTCCAGAACAAGACTACTCAGGGTATTTATAACCGAAGCGTTCAATATGCTCTTTGGCCTTTTCAGTCCTGAGGTAATCAAAGAACTGACGGGCTTCTTTCTTATCAGATAACAACACCATTTGCTGTTCGATGGGGTTATAAGTTGTCTCATCAATGAGCCACCACTTGATCCCTTGTAACTCAACGCCAAGATCACTGATCACCTGAGACATGGAAACCAACCCCATGTCGACATTTCCACTCTTAATGAATTGGTAGGTCTGGCCGATGTTTTCACCCATCACCATTCTTGGTCTGATCACATGAAACAAGCTGAGAGATTGTAAGTAGTTCTGAGCCGCACGACCATAGGGTGCTAGCCTTGGATTCGCTAGAGCAATCTTAAAGAAGCTTTGACCTTTCAACAGCATCTCAGGGGTTGGATGATCGCCAAAGTTATCCGTTAAAGGGGTCGAGCGAACAAGTACCAAACGGCCAATAGCATAGGTAGCGCGACCATTGCCCTGTACCTTTCCTTGCTGTTCCAGCAAACGAGGTCTTTTTACATCGGCTGCCAAAAAGAGATCAAAAGGCGCACCATGTTGAATCTGGGCAAAGTGTTTACCGGTAGCCCCCATAAGCACCTTGATCGGTTGTTCGGTTTCTTTTTCGAACTCTCTTGCAATGGGTACAATCGCTGCACCAAAGTTACTGGCGACCGCCACCAACAGGGCTGGTTTTTTAGGCTTTTTTTCCGGTGTGTCTGCGATAGAACTTAAACTGAATACAGACAAAACCACAGAAATGAAAAGCAATTGAACAAGTTTCATACGTAAATCAAAGCTACAAATTGGAGTGATAGAAAATTATCAGAAATTACAGTCAAAAAATAGCACTTGTCGGGGCTAAACGCTTGATAAAAGCACGGTTCATGGTAAGTTCTTATGCTTTTTACTTTAGGACAAAATCAAGATGCCAAAGGCCAGTGAAATCAAAAAAAACGCAGCCATTGAATATAACGGTCGCGTAGTTATTGTCAAAGACATCGAGCGCTCTGTACCTCAAGGTCGTGCAGGTGGCAGTCTTTATCGTATGCGTATGTACGATGTAGTAACGGGTGGCAAGGTTGACGAAACCTTTAAAGACTCCGAGATGTTGACTATGGCCGACCTTATTCGCCGCCCTGCTATGTTTTCCTATGTCGATGGAGACGAGTACGTGTTCATGGACAACGAAGACTACACGCCTTACAACTTGAACAAAGAATCCATCGAAGACGAAGTACTGTTCATCACTGAAGAGACCCAAGGTATCTACATCGTTGTGGTTGATGGTGCAGCTGTAGGTCTTGAGCTTCCACCGAGTGTTGATCTGGTGATTGAACAAACCGACCCATCAATCAAGGGTGCATCTGCAACGTCACGTACTAAGCCTGCAACGCTAACCACAGGTTTAACGGTTCAAGTGCCTGAGCACATTTCTACCGGTGATAAGATCAAGATTAACACTGAAGAACGTAAGTTCATGGGTCGCGTAGATAACAAATAATCGACGCATGCTGAACGACACAGAACAAATTAAAAAGCCCGTTTGGAATAACCTTCCAAACGGGCTTTTTGCTTTTGTGTTGAAGCTTTTATTACAGCCGAATCCAAGTAGCTTTCAACTCCGAGTATTTATCAAAAGCATGCATGGATTTATCTCGACCATTGCCTGATTGCTTATAGCCACCGAAGGGTGCTGTCATATCGCCACCATCGTATTGATTCACCCAAACTGAACCCGCTTTAAGACCTTTTGCGAATCGGTGAGCACGGCTCAAGTCCGAAGTCCAAACCGCCGCGGCTAAACCATAGATAGAATCGTTTGCAATCTCTAACGCTTGTTGTTCATGGGTAAAACGAATCACTGATAACACCGGGCCAAAGATTTCTTCTTCAGCAATCGGCATCTTGGCGTCAACATTTTCAAAAATCGTAGGTTCAACAAACAAACCGCCATGAACCGGAGCGACCTTATTGCCGCCATAGGTTAACTTCGCACCACCGGAAAGCCCTTTTACAATATAGCCCATCACTCTCACAAGCTGAGCCTGATCAACAATGGCACCGACATTCGTTTTCGGATCAAGCGGGTTACCCGGCACCCATTCTGCAACAGCCGCCCTAACCTTTTCCATGAACGCATCAGCGATGGAATCTTCCACCAGCAATCTTGAACCTGCCGTACAAACTTCGCCCTGATTGAAGCAAATTGCCGAGGCGGCTGCTTCTGCTGCGGCATCCAGATCCGGCGCATCGGCAAACACAACGTTTGGCGATTTACCACCAGCTTCCGTCCACACCCGTTTCATGTTGGACTCAGCCGCATAAACCATCAATTGCTTTGCCACAGCAGTCGACCCGGTGAATACCAAGGTATCCACATCCATGTGAAGTGCTAATGCTTTGCCCGCCGTATGACCGTAGCCCGGCAGTACATTAAAGACGCCATTTGGAATGCCCGCTTTCTTGGCCAGTTTGGCTAATTTGATGGCGGTTAAAGCCGATTTCTCGGAAGGCTTTAATACTACAGAATTCCCCATCGCCAACGCTGGCGCAAGCTTCCACATGGCCATCAACATTGGGAAATTCCAGGGAACGATAGCAGCCACCACACCCACGGCTTCGCGAGTAATCATGCCTAATTGATCGGAAGGCGTCGGTGCCACCTCGCCATACAGCTTATCGGCCGCTTCAGCTGTCCAGCGAAGCGCTCTTAACGTTCCACCAACATCCACGCTAAGTGAATCCGCAATGGGCTTACCCATATCCAGCGTTTCCAGCAATGCGAGTTCTTCCTGGTTCTCTTCTATCAGCTGAGCAAACGTCAGCAACACCTGTTTTCTCTCGGAAGGTGCCAGCCCCGACCACGCACCATGTTCAAAGCTTGCTCTGGCAGCAGAGACGGCTGTGTTTACGTCGTCACTGTCGCAACTGGCAACATTAGTTAGCACTGAGCTATCAATGGGACTGATGCACTCAAACGTATCTCCACTTTTGGCATCAACGTAATCACCATTAATAAACGCGCGGCCTTCAAACAAAAGTTGCGTTCTAAGGGATTCCCAATACTCCAGGCTCTGATTGTTAACCATTGCAACGTCCTATAGTTTTTATGGAAAAGGTATTCAAATTCAACATAGACCATACTTTAAAACTGACAAGCCTTACAATATTTTGAACAAAAGACCTCTTGATGTTTTATTTAATTGACATACACTCCCAATGAATATGTTCAAAATATCACACAGAGGTTTCAAATATGTCATCCACTGCTATTGATGCCTTTTGGATGCCGTTCACTGCAAACAGGCAATTTAAATCGGAACCTCGAATGCTGGTCTCAGCTGAGGGTATGCATTACACCGCCGACGACGGGAGAAAGATCCTAGATGGCACAGCGGGTCTATGGTGCTGTAATGCAGGTCATGGTCGCAAACAAATATCCGAAGCTGTCAGCCAACAAATAAATACTCTGGATTTCGCGCCCACCTTTCAAATGGGCCATCCCCTGCCGTTTGAATTGGCGCAACGTTTGGTAAAACACACACCTGATAATATGAATCATGTGTTCTTCACCAATTCCGGTTCAGAATCTGTTGATACCGCGCTTAAGATTGCGCTGGCCTACCACAAAGCCAAAGGCAACGGCTCAAAAAACCGTTTAATTGGCCGTGAAAAAGGCTATCACGGCACCAATTTCGGTGGCATCTCAGTGGGTGGGCTTGGCAATAATCGTCGTTTCTTCGGAAGCTTACTGACCGGTATAGATCATTTAAAACATGCCTGGTTACCTGGCAGTGAATTCAGCAAAGGCTTACCAGAACATGGGGCAGAGCTGGCGGATGAACTTGAATCCATGATCCTTCTGCATGGCCCTGAAAACATAGCCGCTGTGATCGTTGAGCCAGTGGTCGGCTCTGGCGGTGTCTTCCTTCCTCCGCAAGGTTATTTGAAACGCCTGCGTGAATTAACCTCCCAGAACGACATACTGTTGATTTTTGATGAAGTCATCACGGGCTATGGCCGTGTGGGTGAAGCCTTCGCCGCGAATCGAATGGACGTCACCCCGGACATCATAACCTCAGCCAAAGGCTTAACCAACGGGTCCATTCCTATGGGCGCAGTGTTTGTTCAGGATTTCATTCACGATGCTTACATGAACGGACCTGAAGAAATCATCGAACTCTTTCATGGTTATACTTATTCAGGTCATCCAGTGGCCGCTGCCGCAGCGTTAGCAACGCTGGATATCTACGAAAACGAAAACCTGTTTACCAAGGCGATTGAACTCGAACATTACTGGCAAGAAGCCCTTCATAGCTTGAAAGAACACGCGATAGTGAAAGACATTCGAAACTACGGGTTAGTCGGTGCGGTTGAATTTCATCCTTCAGATAAGATCGGCGAGCGCGGCTATAAAGCGTTTCACCATTGTTTCTGGAAAGAGAATACTCTGGTGCGTTGCACAGGAGATGTGATTGCCCTCTCTCCTCCTCTGATTATTGATGAAAGCCAGATAGACGAAATTGTCGGTGCACTCGGCAATACAATCAAACATCTATAGTTATTTACTTATATAAGAAGTACGGAAGCCACATGAAGCAGATTAGTCATTTTATTAACGGTCAAATCACCGAACCCGGCCAACGCTCAGCCCCGGTATTTAATCCCGCATTAGGAGAGCACGTTGCCGAAGTCTCACTGGCGCCTGTGGAGACGGTTGAAGAAGCGATCTCTGTTGCAAAAGAGGCTTTCCAAAGCTGGTCAAAAGTAACCCCGCTTAATCGCTCAAGAATTTTATTTAAGTTCAAAATGCTGCTGGATGAGCGCATTGATGAACTGGCTAAAGTGATCAGCGCCGAACACGGTAAAGTCTTTGAGGACGCCAAAGGTGAAATCATTCGTGGAACCGAAGTGGTGGAATTTGCCTGTGGTATTCCTCACTTGCTAAAAGGCGAAATGACTGAGCAAGTAGGGAGCGATGTGGATGCCTATTCCGTCAGCCAACCCTTAGGCGTTGTAGCAGGTATTTCTCCCTTCAACTTCCCGGCCATGGTACCTATGTGGATGTGGCCAGTGGCGATTGCCTGTGGCAACACTTTTGTCTTGAAACCTTCGGAGAAAGACCCTTCTGCTTCCCTGCTGATTGCGCAATGGCTCAAGGAGTGTGGTCTTCCGGATGGCGTGTTCAATGTCGTTAACGGAGACAAAGAAGCCGTTGATGTACTGCTCACCCATCAAGACATTCAAGCGGTGAGCTTTGTCGGCTCCACGCCTATTGCCGAATACATTTACAGCACGGCCAGCCAACACGGAAAACGTGTGCAAGCCCTGGGTGGTGCCAAGAACCATATGGTCGTCATGCCAGACGCCGATATCGACTCTGCAGTGAACGCCCTGATGGGCGCTGCCTATGGCTCTGCCGGTGAACGATGCATGGCGATCTCGGTTGCCGTTGCCGTAGGCGATATCGCCGATGAACTGGTTGATAAACTGGCAACGAAAACCCGAGAATTGAAGGTAGGCAATGGTGAAAATCTCGGTCTTGATATGGGCCCATTGGTTACCAAAGAACATCTGAACAAGGTCACAGGCTATGTGAATCAAGGCGTCAAGGAAGGCGCTAACCTTATTGTTGATGGTCGTGACATCAAAGTGGAGGGTCACGACAACGGTTACTTCCTGGGGGGATGCCTGTTTGATAACGTTACGACGGACATGACCATCTATCAGGAAGAAATCTTTGGTCCGGTATTGTGTGTGGTTCGCGTACCGGATTTCACCACAGCAGCCAAGCTAATCAACGACCATGAATACGGCAATGGTACCAGCATCTTTACCCGAAGCGGTGCAGTTGCCCGCAAGTTCACGCATGATATTCAGGTAGGCATGGTGGGTGTGAACGTCCCTATCCCTGTACCTATGGCCTTCCATGCATTTGGTGGTTGGAAGCGATCTCTGTTTGGCAGTCATCACGTTCATGGCCCTGAAGGCGTTCACTTCTACACCAAGCGCAAAGCGGTCACTGTCCGTTGGCCCGAAGGTGACATAGCTGCAGAGTTCGTTATGCCAACCATGAAGTAGCACAGCTTAACTTGAGATGATGTTATGAACCGAACCCCACATACCGATTCTTACTATGCAGCCACGGCCCATCGTCAAACGGACAGGCCCAAACTGAAAGAAGCCATCGACACTGAAATTTGCATTCTGGGGGCCGGCTTTACCGGTATCTCCAGTGCCTTACATCTAGCAGAAGCCGGTTTCAAGGTTGCGGTACTGGAAGGTGCGCGTATCGGGTTCGGAGCCAGCGGCAGAAACGGCGGCCAACTGGTCAACAGTTACAGTCGCGACATTGATGTCATTGAAAACAACTACGGTCATGAGCTTGGCAGCGCGTTAGGCGACATGGCCTTTGAAGGCGGCAACATCATTCGTGATCGCATCAAGCAATATCATATTCAATGCGATTATCGGGAAGGCGGAATTTTCGCCGCGTTCAATCCCAAACAGCTAGAAGATCTGAAAGAACAAAAAGCGTTATGGGAACGATATGGTAATACTCAGCTCGAACTGCTCGACCAGGAGGCCATTCGACAACAGATAGCCTCAGATCGCTACATCGGTGGCTTGCTTGATCACAGTGGTGGTCATATTCATCCCCTCAACCTGATTTTGGGAGAAGCCTGTGCCTTTGAATCTCGAGGCGGAGTCATCTACGAAGATTCTAAAGTCATTAACATCGAGCGCAACGCTAACACCTCGAATAAACGCCCTACCGTTCATACGGAACAAGGGTCTGTCACCTGCGATTATTTACTGTTAGCCGGAAATGCTTACATGGGTGGACTGGTCCCCGAGCTGGCCGCCAAATCTATGCCTTGTGGTACTCAAATCATCACTACGGAAGTGCTGGATGAGGAACTGGCGAAGTCGCTTATTCCTAACGGACATTGTGTAGAAGATTGCAACTACAAGCTGGATTACTATCGGATGACCGGAGACAACCGATTGCTCTACGGCGGCGGGGTAACCTATGGTGGCGGCGATCCCAATTCCATTGAACGTTTCCTGCGAAGCCATGTAGAAAAGACCTTTCCTCAACTGAAAGGCATCAAGTTTGATTACGCCTGGGGCGGCGACTTCCTGCTAACCATGAGTCGCTTACCGCAAATTGGCCGTTTAACCGATACCATTTACTATGCTCAGGGTTACAGTGGCCACGGTGTGACCACCACTCATTTGATTGGAAAGTTGGTGGCTGAAACCATCAAGGGCCATGCAGAACGATTCGATGCCTTCGCCTCCCTGAAACACTATCCCTTCCCTGGTGGACAAATGTTCCGGGTTCCTTACACAGCGCTCGGGGCTTTTTACTATGGGTTGCGAGATAAGTTGGGGCTTTAGTTAAATCGAGTCATTAACTTGTTCAGAAAACGAATAACAACTTCAATTTCTTCTTTAGTGAAGCCCTCACAGAGTGCCTCATTCACTTCTTTCAAAAGTGGGAAGATCGCCGGTAATTTCTCTTTGGCTGAATCAGTCAAATAAAGACGGGATGCCCTGCCATCTTCTTCACAGGCTTTCCGAATCAGCAAGCCATTCTTTTTCATCCGATTGACAAGCCCGGTGACCGCAGGCTTATTTAAACCTAGCGCAGCACACAACTCTTTCTGCTGACAACCTTCGTTCTTTTCTATGAACAACATAGCCGCTACCTGGGTCACAGACACCGCTAGCAGCTCTTCACTCTTGCTATCAACAAACTTGAACAGCTTGTGCTGAGCCATGTTAATTAAAAAAAACAAACGCTTATCCACGGACAACTCCTTCAGCCAAACCCATTACAACCAAAATGGCAGAACCATATAGTTTATATACAAACCGAATAATTGAATAGTGGCCTAATCAGAAACATACAAAAGGTGCAGACAAAGAAAAGCCATCAACCCTTTGTGAGTTAATGGCTCAACTGAAACATTCGAGAATAATTACGGACTACTTGGTGCCCATTACTGAGGTATAACAGTTCATTCCCAGATATCGGTAGTCTTTGGATTCGGTAATGTCCAGACCATGATCCTTCATCAATTCCGGATAGTTATAAATCTCATGAACGGCATTGTCTGAAGCAAAATAGAAAATGATGGCAGCAATGTACCAATAGCCTTTCTGAATTGTACGACTGAAGATATTGCCCTTCGGATAAGCAAAGTCACCTACCACAAACTTACCGCCCGGCTTAGTGCACTTCACCAGGTGATCCATAAACTTCAGCATCATGTCTTTGTAGAATACATTCAGGAAGAAATTGGCAATTACCATGTCGTAGGTATCGTATTCTTCAAAGGTAAGAATATCAGCATGAACAACGGTGACAGATAAATCTTTCGGGTGTTTGGCAAAGGCTTGCTGGAGTTTCTTAAGCATGGTTTCTGACAGGTCTACAACGGTGACATCAGCGCCTAATTCCGCAGCACGAATTGCATCCTTACCATGACCCGCACCCGCGATAAGCACTTTATCACCCGGCTTTAAGTTCTCTTCCGTTAACATAGCGCGCTTGCAGTTATGAATAGACTCCCCGCCATAAACGCTGCTTAGAAAGTCGTACAAAGGACCAATATATTTATACTTATCTGACATGTTGTTCTCTTATTCTTATCGTTATGCTTTTGTTATATGACGCCAAGGCTATAAAAACTACTTAAGGAAGACAAGAACGAAAATGAGGAAAGCAGATGAAATTCCTCCTGATGTTATAGAGGGCGTTTCTGTTTGCGTTCCTCTCTTCTCCCCTCTACAGCCAGTAAAATTTCCTTTTTACGTTGGTCAGTGGCTTTACCCCACTGACAAATTTCATCAATCGAACGCAAACATCCTAGACAGATTTCCTGCTCGTCGAGACAACAGTTTCTAACACAAGGTGAAGCGACTTCACTCATCCATTCATTCCTACATAGCCTGATTGTTGCTGAACACGTTCTATCCATGCCTGAATGCCAGGATAAAGCGACAAACCAAAGCCACCTTCCTCAGCCACATGGGTATAGCCATAAAGTGAAATATCAGCAATGGTGATCTCATTTCCCGTCAGAAACGGAGACTTAACTAGCTGCTGTTCCATCACCTGAAGTGCTTTATGTCCGCCCGCTTGTTTATCTTCAAAGTCTTGTTTTCTGTCCTCTGGCATGCCCAGATACTTATTAATGAAACGGGCAACGGCGATGTAAGGCTCATGACTGTATTGTTCAAAAAATTGCCATTTGAGCACTTCAGCACGTTGGAACGCATCTTCAGGTAAAAGCCCTGTACCTTCGGCTAAATAATTAAGAATGGCATTGGACTCAGACAGACAACGACCGTCATCCAATTCAAGCAAAGGGATTTTTCCATTAGGGTTCTTAGCTAGAAACTCTGCTGTTTGGGTTTCTCCAGCTAGAATATCTACCGCGATCCAGTCATATTCAAGACCAATCAATTCAGCAAGTAACTTGATCTTGTAGCAATTACCCGATTGCACATCGCCGTATATCTTCATTACTTATCTCCTTATTTGCTCAAAGATAATCGAACTTTTTCGATCCGCCTGAAACTAATTCATTAAACCACGTTACTATGGCCAAGATTATGAAGCTATTCAAAACAGTTCGTGCATTCTTAACCACTTATAAACTCCCGGCAAGCGCACTGGCGACATTTTCTTTTATCTTGCTTTTGCCAGTCAGCACTCAGGCACAAACGTTAATCAGCCCAAACTATCAAACGGCCATGCTCGAACTCTACACCTCGCAAGGCTGTAGCAGCTGTCCACCAGCAGAACGATGGATCTCAGGATTTACAGACGATGCCAAGTTCTGGAAAGAGATAATTCCAATCAACTTTCGAGTAGATTATTGGGATTATTTAGGCTGGGAAGACCACTATTCTGATCCGGCATTCTCAAGCCGACAAAGACGCTATCAGCAGTTAGGACACTCAAGAACGGTCGCCACGCCAGGTTTCATTATCAACGGAAAAGGATGGCATGGTTGGTTTTATAACAAGCCACTTCGAGCAGAGAATCTTAACAACGCAGGAGTCATCACAATAAAACTGGATCGTTTGGATGACCAATATCATGCCAATCTCACCTTTGATAAACCCTCATCAATCAATGAACCCTTAGTCGCCAACTTCGCCATTATGGGATTTGGGCTAGAAGATAAAATCACGCGGGGTGAGAATCGTGGAAAAACCTTTATACAGGACTTTGTCGTATTAACCCATGCCAGAGGAATCTTGCGATCAGATCAAGACCTACTTACAGCAGACTCATATCTACCTGATGTTTCAAAACATCAAGCTAAACGCCTGGCCATTGCTGCCTGGGTTTCTAAAAGTGCTGATCCCAGCCCCATTCAAGCCGTGGGTGATTGGTTAGAGAGCAATTAGTGGTGAAAGTTGATCATCAAAGTAAGCAGGATTGATCAACTCACTGGAGATAGTTTCTGAGGTTTTCCAATGAATAATAAGGCGTATCCAGAATAAACAAATTAGAAACGAATGCGGGAACATTGCCGCCGGAATCAAAGGCCGCCTCATAAATCACTTCTAACTCGGTGTCTGATACCGAAGTAAATTTCAAAATACCGTTGAAATATGGCACACGTACATAGCCCTAAGTCACATCAATGCCCGGGTAAGACGTCGTTTTCATTTCCAACACATAAGCACTGCCCTGCTTGAGCAGCGTTTGTTCTAGCACGGAATCACGGTCATCCGTTGGCCATGGTGTTTTGGTTTTCTGGTACACAATTCGGGTATCGTTAGGACGAGTCTCAACAATTCGAGGTTCGTAGCAGTTATGCAACCATTGATCGAAGTTCTCTACATCACGCATCGCGTTGAGAACCTTCTTTATCGAGGTGTTGATGATGGCAACGCCACGAAACGCTTTTTGCACTGAATCCACATCAGCGCTGTAGGATTCCAGTTGCACATCTCTGGTATACACCTGAATGCCATTATGGTCTTTTTGAAGTTGCCAATCGATTTCCAAAGCGTGCAATGAAAATGATGCACTAACGATCAACAACAAAGAATTTTCAACATAAGCCAAGCCTGTATTTTTTGGCCGGAAGGTTAAAAGGTTCATCAGGCGATTACGAGAGGTTTTGTAGCAGGATCAAACCCAGCACTCATTTTGGATCACTAAATACTCATTGAGAATGTCGACATCGTTCGTTATGAAGATAACAAGCCAGCTTAGTCTTTGTTTAGTTAAGCCCTGTGTTTAGTTAAGCCCTTGAATAATTAACCACTAACGACAAAACTTGCGAATATCCCGTTTGGCTACTTCGAGGGTATGTTTGTCTGTCGGGTTACCATTACTTAGTCGGACTTTCTTATTCACTATCGCTTGAGCCAAAAGACAACGGTATTCATCCGTTTCAGGTTCATCCTTGCTTCGACGCTGAGCCGTCCTTTTAGGCTTGGATTGACTCTTTTCCTCTTCTGCTTTGTCTTCAATTTGAATATCAGAGGTAGGTATAGACGGAATGGTGTTGATAGAGGGAGATATGGTGATCGGTTTTATACTGCTTTGAGCGCTGGGTTTTCTGTCTGAGAAATGGGTCTTCCCGTGCTCATCGACCCATTTATAAATTTCTGCATTTACAGAAAGTGCCAATCCCAAATAACCGAACACAAGAACATGAATGAGAGTTTTGATACTCATAGCCAACTCGGGATTAGTCACTCAATAAGATTGACGCAGGTACAATCGGTTTCTTAGCCTTTGCACAAAAATCACCCTGCCCGCATTTTTAGTATAGCTGGAACATCCAGTGGTTCTTGATATTGAGTGAAGTCAGGCACTTTAGATTCCATCGCAAGAATAGACATCCGATCCGCGAGTTCATTGCCTTCAACGCCTACGTGTCCATTAACATGCAGTATTTGCACTTTCTCTTTAATGGTTTGATAAAGGTGATAAATGGTTTGAATGAGTTCCAGATTTTTGATTTCACCACCGGACTTCTTCCACCCCTTCTTCTCCCAACCTACAGCCCATTGGGTAATACATTGGATGGAATACTTGGAGTCACAAAAAACCGCCACTGAGCGCCCCGTAGATAACTCCTGTTCGGCCATCAGTAAAGCCTGATGCAAGGCATTCAGCTCGGCAGTATTGTTGGTGCCCATTGGGTTATATAAACCATACCAAAGCTCTGACACCTCGTTCGCACGATAAATAGCAACACCAGACCCGGCTTCGCCTGGATTAGGTTCACAACCACCATCCGTAAAGATCTTGGTATCTGCGTCAAACGCTTTTACTTCGGCCGAAGAATAAGTTTTGACAGAAGACTTGTGGCCATTAGCGGGTCGTTGCCCATTACTTTTCTTGGTAACCGTCGCTGATGGAGAGCCCTTAAAAGCAGATTCCGCCTCTGCCTGCGTTTTGAAGGATTTATACCGGGCACCGGGAAATTGATCGACCTGTGCCTTACAGGAGTTCCAATCGGTATAGATACCAGGCTTACGCCCCTTCCAAACAACATAAAACTTAGAGGCCATTAATTCATCACCTGACATAAAAAAGGTCGAAAGACCATAAAGGAAGTTAGAATCGGACGTATCATAGACGCGTCCGAATTCCAGAGTTTAAAGCTGGCTAAGCATCTCTTGCTTATTGCTTTTCGACAACCCTGAGCAGAACTTATTCGAAGCATCCACTCTGCATTGTTTTAGTAGATCAATTGCATAGAAATTGAATCTTGGGATATCACTCTTATGATATTTCATACACTGAAACTGATAACCACGATAAGAAATAGAGGCACCTTGCTTTTTAGGTTTATGATTCGTAGAGAAACAGCCCTGAACCACGTAATCACCGGTCTCATTCATATAGGTTTTGCGGTTTTTTTTGCTGCTCTTGTCAAGCGTTGCTTGCACTTTAATAAGGTGCATAAGCTCTTCGGAGTTCATCCCCTTACGCTTGTTTTTCTGAAGCAACTCATTCTCACAAGGAATTTTACTGATATACAACTTGCCTGCATCATCTTTACAGCCGTAAGTAGCCGACAATGCTGGCATTGAAAATATAAGTACTGCGACTCCCCACAACAACTTCGATATAGACATCTTACTAATCCTTTAGTGACGTTTCCCTAGAATCTGTACTTATTATTCTGACTTTTCCGGAGCATCAAACGCTGATTTAGCTTTCATCAAATCTACCGACTGAACCGCTTTAGTCTTATCTACTGAGTCCACGGCTTTTTCGTAATCAACACCCTCTTCAGCTGTCACTGCTTCCGTCAGTTTCTTCTGATCCACTGACTGAACAGCTTTCTCTGTATCAACCGATTCTGCAAGTTTACCATAATCAAATGCCATAACCGGTGAAGATACCAACACTGAAAGAGATAGAGCTGTAAGTAGTTTTTTCATGAAATGAACCTTCCGTATTTATTCATTGAATTATTATCTGACCGCATATACTAAGCACTTCTGCGAAGATGAACCAGTCTTTCATTAATAATCTGCAATGCCATTAGGCATTTTTCATATAAAGCCTGATCACGCTCGCCAAACCAGGTCGAGCGTCTTGGCCATTTTTTCATATACAGGCCACTTACACTAATTAGTTCACAGAGACTTAATCTGTCATCAAAAATTAGCAAGTTAGATTAACAACTCTAAGCAGTTGCTGTAGAGTTCACGCTTTACAATAATGCTGTCCAGGGAAGACCAACGTGTTAAGACTACTAGTCGTCATCATCAGTTTTACTATCACTAAAGTTCACGCAGTGGAGTGGATTGAAAAAGGTGATAAGATAGGATTTCAAACCAGCATACTAACCAAACACTGGAATCCAAAGCCTGAGCACAACAACCATCAAAATCTTATCAACTTTGAAATCACTAAAAAAAGCCAATGGCTTGCTGGAATAGCCTTTTTTCGCAATTCCTTTAATCAAGATACCCAGTATCTCTATGGCGGGTATAAATGGACATTACCTAAGACTGAAGATTTGGGTTATTTCAAATTAACTGCTGGCCCAATGCATGGATACAAAGGTGAGTACAAAGATAAAATCCCTCTAAACCAGGCAGGTATTGCCCCTGCCATATTGCCAAGCGTTGGAATCTCATACAAACAAATCCGATCTGAGTTAGTCATATTTGGCGGGGCAGGAGCCATGCTGACCTTTGGATTCGATTTAACAATCGACTAAATTCATTTCATACCACTTTTTCTAAAGATCACTCTCGCCAACCAGGTCGAGCGCCTTGGCCATTTTTTCTTTCGATTGCCATACGCTACTCTTTGCACCATAAAATCTTATAAGAGAACTCACGGCACCTTAAAGGAAACGATATGACTGAGTCCGTATATATTTATGATGCGATTCGCACACCGCGAGGAAAAGGCAAAAAAGGCGGCGCGCTGTATTCAATGAAGCCAGTGTCTCTAATGGCAAACATGCTTAATGAATTAAAAGAACGGAATAATCTCGATACCGATCAAGTAGATGACATCGTTCTTGGTTGTGTAACGCCCGTCGGCGAACAAGGTGCAAACATCGCCAAAACTGCAGCCTTGATGGCGGACTGGTCAGAGCGCCCTGCTGGTGTTCAAATCAACCGTTTCTGCGCATCAGGATTGGAAGCAGTCAATCTGGCGGCTCAAAAGATCGCTTCAGGTTGGGAAGATCTTGTGGTTGCCGGTGGTGTTGAGGTTATGTCTCGTGTGCCTATGGGCTCTGATGGAGGCCCAATGGCAATGGACCCGGAAACCAGCTTTGACACCTATTTTGTGCCTCAAGGCATTGGCGCTGACACCATCGCGACGACTGAAGGTTTCTCACGTCAAGACGTAGACAACTTTGCCCTTAACTCTCAAAAGAAAGCAGCGGCCGCATGGGAAGCAGGTGCGTTTGATAAATCCGTCGTGCCAGTGAAAGATCAAAACGGTGTCGTGCTTTTGGAAAAAGACGAGTTGGTTCGTCCAGAAGCAACCATCGAAGCGTTTGCAGGCTTGAAACCGTCCTTCGCAATGATGGGCCAGATGGGCTTCGATTCAACTGCACTTCGAAAGTATTCCTTCCTTGAAGAAATCAATCACGTTCATACACCGGGTAATTCTTCTGGCATCGTGGATGGCGCGACTGCCATCTTGATGGGTAACAAAGCAAAAGGTAAAGAACTCGGTTTAACTGCTCGGGGTCGAATAGTAGCTACCGCAGTCACTTCAACAGATCCTACCATCATGCTGACAGGGCCAACCCCGGCCACCATTAAAGTGCTTGAAAAAGCCGGCATGACAGCGGATCAAATCGACTTATTTGAAGTGAATGAAGCCTTTGCTGCGGTGGTGATGAAATTCCAAAAAGATCTGGGTATTCCCGACGAGAAAGTAAATGTGAATGGTGGTTCCATCGCAATGGGTCATCCATTGGGTGCGACTGGCGCTATTATTCTAGGAACGGTATTGGACGAACTTGAGCGTCGTAATCAACGCTACGGGCTTTGTACCTTATGTGTCGGTGGTGGTATGGGTATCGCGACCATTATTGAGAACGTAAGTGCAACTAACTAATCACTCGTAACGATTGAGACTCTTACCAAAGAGTTTTAGGAGAAAGTAATTATGACAACATCAAATGAATCCATCCGTTACGAAGTCGACGGAGACCAGATTGTTACCCTGACCATGGATCTTCAGGGGCAATCAGCCAACACCATGAACGCCCAATACCGTGATGCGATGGATACGGTCGTTGAGCGTTTATTAAAAGAACAAGACGAGATTTCGGGCATCATTTTAGCCTCTGCGAAAAAGACCTTCTTTGCAGGCGGAGATCTTAATGAACTGATTCAAGTGACCGACGAAAACGCCACTGAATTTTATGATTTGGTAGAGCGCCTTAAAAGCCAGCTTCGTGCGATAGAAACCCTCGGTAAACCGGTGGTAGCGGCCATTAATGGTGCGGCACTTGGTGGCGGCTGGGAAATTGCACTGGCCTGCCATCACCGTATTTGTCTGGCGGATGAACGCATTCAAATGGGTCTGCCAGAAGTCACCCTAGGTTTGCTTCCAGGCGGTGGGGGTGTAGCCCGTACTGTTCGTATGCTCGGTCTTGAAAAAGCCTTCCCATTGCTGATTGAAGGTAAAAAGCTTCGTCCGTCTGCCGCCGTTAAAATGGGATTAATCCACGACACGGCTGAGTCTATTGAAGAAATGATGGCCAAAGCCAAAGAATGGATTAAAGCCAATCCCAAGAGCCAGCAACCTTTTGATGTAAAAGGCTATAAGATCCCTGGAGGCAATGCTAACAATCCAAAAACTGCTCAAATGCTGGCGATTGCGCCATCCATGGTCACAGCTAAAACCAAAGGTTGTTATCCAGCGCCTGAAGCGATTGTAGCAGCCGCAGCTGAAGGTGTTCTGGTTGACTTCGAAACCGCCTGTACTATCGAAAGCCGTTACTTCACACAACTGGCCAAAGGTCAGGTAGCCAAGAATATGATTGGCACCTTTTTCTTCCAACTGAATGATGTCAATGCAGGTAAGTCTCGTCCTCAAGGTATAGAACGAACAACATTCAAAAAAGTCGGCATCATTGGCGCTGGCATGATGGGCGCAGGTATCGCTTACTCATCTGCAATTCGTGGTCTGGAAGTGGTACTAAAAGACGTAAGCCAGGAAGCGGCTGATAAAGGTAAAGACTACTCCGACAAGCTACTGACCAAGCAAGTTGCCAAGAAGCGTAAAACCGCTGAGCAAAAACAAGAAATACTGGATCGCATCAACGCCACCGCCGACCATAAAGATTTTGAAGGCTGTGATCTGATTATCGAAGCCGTATTTGAAGATCGTAACCTGAAAGCAAAAGTCACTCAGGAAGCCGAAAGCGTCCTTCCAGAAGGCACGATTATCTCATCCAACACCTCTACCCTACCGATCACGGGTTTGGCTGAAGCAGTGGGTGATGCAACCAAATTCGTTGGTTTACACTTCTTCTCACCGGTAGACAAGATGCCATTGGTTGAAATCATCCGTGGCGAACAAACAAGCGATGAAACACTGGCTCATGCCTTCGACTTTGTTCAGCAAATCAAGAAGACCCCTATCGTAGTGAACGACAGTCGTGGTTTCTTCACATCACGAGTATTTGCTACCTACGTAACGGAAGGCGCTGCTTTAGTCGGTGAAGGCGTAAACCCTCGTCGCATCGATATGGAAGCCACCAAAGCCGGTATGCCAGTTGGCCCGCTGACAGTGACCGACGAAGTTACCCTGACCTTGATGCAACACATCCGTAACCAAGCTAAAGAGGATATGGAAGCTGGCGTGGGTGATGATGTTATCGAAATCAATCACCCAGGTTTTAACGTGGTAGATACCTTGGTGAATGATTTTGATCGAAAAGGCCGTGCGTCCGGCGCCGGATATTACGACTATCCTGCCAAAGGCCAAAAACATCTATGGTCGGGTCTAAAAGAACACTTCTACAAAGAAAACGCGGACAATGAAACCAGCAATCAGGACATTCAAGACCGCTTACTTTACATTCAAGCCATTGAAACTCTTCGCTGCCTGGATGAAAACGTTCTAACCAACGTCGCTGATGGCAACATCGGTTCCATTTTTGGTTTGGGCTTCTCCCCTGCGATGGGCGGGGCCTTACAGTTCATCAACCATGTGGGTACTCGCAAGTTCACTGAACGCGCAAGAGAGCTGACAAAACGCTTTGGAGCTCGTTTTGAGCCACCGGCATCTTTGGTGGCATTGGCTGAAAAGGATGAACCGTTGGTTTAATTGTTTTATTTCTGAGATAGAAAGGGCTTCGCATTGAAGCCCTTTACTTATTGTGTAATCAACTCACCAAGTTCCTTCTGCTTATTAAGAAACTTGTAATACAAGATAAATAGTCCGAAGGTAGGTATTAGTGTCCAGATTCCTACAAACACAACATGAGTGGTAAATAAGTAAAGAGTAAATACCAAGGTAGCTATTAAATTAATCTGCTCTATTTTTTTGATTTTTATGGCCTTTGTAAGAAGCTCCCAAGATCCTCCCACATTCATAATAGTTATCAACGCCATAATCACATAGCTACGCTGAAAGTTCGTTATAAACATCATTAAGATCCAGAAAGGCAATGATGGCGCTAGTGTCATTGAAAAAATAAAGCTCTTCTTTTTCAGAGCATGAAGTTTTTTGGGGTTTTGTTGTAATTCGTATTCCTCCTTAGAGGAGCCAATACCAGAGTTACAATTTCCACATACAGAATGTCCAGCTAAAACTGTGGACTCACAGACGTTACACGTCCAATTATAATTTGGAGCATCCATGCGATATCCTTATATATTATTGTTTAGAACCTTTACGGTAATCACCGGGGGTCAACCCCGTCCATTTTTTGAACGCTCGATGGAAAGTACTGGCCTCAGAAAAGCCCATTTTCTCAGCAATTTCCTGGATACTCAGTTCAGAACGATCAAGTAGACCAATGGCCGTATCTCGTCGTAAGGAATCTTTGATTTCCTGAAAGTTTGTGCCTTCTTCCCGAAGCTTTCTTCGCAGAGATTGAGGTGCCAAATGAACCTGTTCTGCTAACCAGTCAAATTCTGGAAAATCTTGCGAGAAATCACGCCCTAACAAACTCCGAATGGTCGCAGTCATAGTGTTACGTTCTTCTGGGCGGGCCAGCAAATTAGCAGGGGAAACCTTCAAGAATTCACGCATCTTTGGATCAGATTGCATGATAGGAAAATCCAGATATTTCTCATCAAAGATTAGGGCTGTCTCTGGTGCATCAAAGGTCACGGTGCACGCGAACAATTGCCAATATTCCTTCTCATGTTCTGGGGCTGGATAAGCCAAACGTACTTCTTTCAAAGGAATACGGCGATCCACCAACCAACTGGAGAAACGATGCCAAATGACTAATAAGCTTTCAGAGAGGAAATGATCTGGATCGTAGTCCAGATTCACATCAAAGGTTAATGAAGTGTCCGCGCCTTGTTTTCTTAAACGGATTGAAACACTGCCTTCAAACAAGGCATAAAACTGCCCTGCTCTGCGTAATCCATGTTCAAGCGTCTTACAGTTAATAACGCTCTTGCACATCATGGAGAAACACCCCAGAGGGCTGGTCACCGGGGCAAGCCCCATGTACTCATCTTTTAGAGTGATCCACAAAGATCGTATCAGTACAGCATATTGCGCCGCAGTAATTCGATAATGCGGTTCGGTCAGTACGTCAGAAGAGATATCGACACTTTCAAGGAACCGATCAAGATCCAACCCTTTGTTCTGAGCGCCTCGTAATGCCGCCATGACAAAGTGTCTGGGAATTGTGTGGTTATTGATGGTCATAGGCAGCGCAATCCTGAAAGGTCAATCCATTGATCTATCGTTGATAAAATAGGGACTTCCCAAACTGCTCTTACTAGGAACCCGATCAACATCATACTGCCCCCACAAAAAGGTTCAAGAAGGCAGAGCAAATGCTCATATTAGCCAAGAAAAACAAACAATAAGGTCATGTTAAAGTTTAACTATAGCCATTAGGCTAATGAGTACGGTTTCAACATTACAACAGTTAGCAAGGATGACTAACGTATAACAATAAGGTTCGCGCCAATGCTCAGTCCTTTAAAAAGTATTAAAGTCCTAGACTTCTCAACACTTCTTCCAGGACCCTATGCGACCATGTTGATGGCCGATATGGGCGCTTCAGTGACCCGGATTGCCCACCCGACTATACCTGACCTCACTGAAACTATTCCCCCCTTCGTTGGGGGAGATTCTTCTCCTAAAACCTCTGCTTTGCACGCTCAGCTAAACAGAAACAAGCACACCATCAAACTGGATCTCAAAGCGCCTGAATCAATTTCTCGTCTAAAAGAGATGTTGGCTGATTATGACGTGGTTATTGAGCAGTTTCGTCCGGGTGTAATGAAAAAGTTAGGATTGGATTACGAAACACTCAAAGAAATTAAACCTGATCTGATTTACTGCTCGATCACAGGCTATGGTCAGACAGGCCCTTATGCTCAACGTGCGGGTCATGACATAAACTATCTAGCTCTGTCAGGCATCGCCAGTTACTCCGGAAGCAAAGAGCATGGTCCGTCCCTAAACGGCATTCAGATTGCTGATATGGCAGGAGGATCACATCATGCGGTGATGGCCATTCTGGCGGCTGTCATTCACAAGCAAAGTACTGGGGAAGGTCAGTACATTGATATCAGCATGACCGATTGCTCTTTCAGTATGAATATCATCAGCGGCGCACCTATGTTAGCTGGTGGCCATACTCCACGTGCAGAGAGTGAACTACTAAATGGCGGTTTCTTCTATGATTATTACCAAACCTCCGATGGTCGCTATATGTCCGTTGGTGGCCTTGAACCTAAATTTATAGAACGCCTCGCGACTCTGTTGGATTACCCTTTATTCAAGCATTTGGCTCTATCGATAGATCCGCAGAAGCAAATCGAAGTAAAACAAACACTAAGAGAAATATTTCAGCAAAAAACCTTTGATGAGTGGCGTCGAATTTTTGCTGAAGAAGATGTCTGTGTTGAACCGGTGTTAACGCTCGAGGAAGCAGCTAACCACCCTCAATTACAAGCTAGAAAGTTAATTCAAGAAGTCAATATTTCAGGTCAGTCTCTATTGCTGTTAGCCCCGCCTGTTAAGCTTTCACAGTAAGCCTAAACACATAGAATAAGCTTACTGTGGTGTGGATAGATTAGTAAGAAAACGCTTCCGTTACGGTATCATCTAAACTACTGCTATCAATGTAACCCACAGCGCCTGGCGTTGAGGCTACATAGGCTTTAACTGCAGCATCGTCTGGTTTCTCAGCAGGAGGTTTTCCCTTACCAGTAAATACTTTCTTAGCCCAAAAAGACTTATATTGACTTTCAGACTTTCCAACAACCGAAGACAAGAATCCATCTCGTACTGCTGAACCGGCAGCTTGATCAACCGGCTGAGCTTTAGCCCCCGAAGGTAACGATTTTTTCTTGCCTAGATAAATTTTCTTCGCATCGCCTTGAGAAAGACCAGCACCTGCATCTGCTGGATTAATAATTACAGAGGTTCCTGCCAGAGCAACTGAACTAAAAAGCGTGAAAATTACAATCAATAAATGTTTCATAGCGCCTCCTAGAATACTGCGTCAACAACAACGCTATAGATCATACCATCATCCAAAGCATCTAATGTGTAAAGGGTTCCTTCACTATTTAAAGACTTGGAGTCTCTGTTATCAAAGTATTGCGCTTCAAACTTAAACGCGGTAGACGGCATAAAGTCCCATCGTACCCCGAGAACCCAACTGTGTGTTTCAACTTCAGACTCGAAGGCTGCCACACTTGTTTGTAAATTACAGAGATCTGTAGTTACACAGGGAATAGTATCTGAGCTAAATGAGTCAGGATCAGTATCCTGAACTGCAAACGTTAAATGCGGCGTAAACTCACCAAATGTTTTAGCCACAGAAATCATGTAACCTTGATCATCGGGAATGGCACTATCATCAAATTCCAACATAGTCCATTCAGCAATGAATAGCACCCCTTCGTAATCGACCGTTACTGCGGTTTCATAGAACAACACTTGAGTATCATCGATCAACAACTTGTCAGCAATGCTTGTAAAAGGGCCACCTGCTGCTGGAGGTACAGCACGCAAATTAGAGTCTAAAGCTTCAAGTGTAGAATTTGTAATACTAACTTCAGCATGATGTACGCTGGCACGAAGGGTTAACCAATCATAATTAGCAGTAAATACCAAACCAGCTCCACTATTAAGATCTAGGTCACCTGTTTGGCCATAAATCTCAACGTCATCATCATAAGATCCGACGTAAGCCTGACTAGAAACTTCCCAGTCATCACTCACCCAAGTTGTATAATTCACATCAAAACCATCAATAGAGGAAAAAGGTAACCGGTAAACCTCTGCTGGTGGGCGTATCCAATGATAGGAATAACCAACTTCAATAGACTCTGAATACGCAAAGAATGGCGCCCTTAATCGACCAGCTCTGGTTACCAGCTCATCGTTGACGTCGAACTGTAAAAAAGCCCACTCGGCTTCTAAATTATAATCTTCACTGCCACGAGCAACCAATTGAGCGGTAAAGCTCAACTGTTCATTAATCGGAGCTGTGGTTTGGAGGCCTAAAATTGAGTCTTCATCGAAAGAGAAATCCTCATCATACCCAACATTTGGATCAATCGTTTCGTCACTTACGATACCACCACCCACTGAAATAAAACCACCAAAGTCCAGTTCAATAGCTGAAGCAGGCAGAGCCATACCCAGTCCTATAACTGAAAGGGCAACACCCATGGTTTTTTGTTTCAACTGCATATACATCTCCTCGAATGTGACCGAAAAAACATGTCCGGTCTTAAAATTTCATCGAACCCAATTGTAGCCTTTATCAAATAGTGTTCTTTGTTTCATACCTATAACTCATCAGTCCTACCGAACATTATCCTCATTCACTATAGACAAGCTTTTCGAGTTCTGTGTAAGTTATGGAATTTTTTAAAAAACTCAGGGCTATTAAAACTAAATTAAGATTTAATAGCCCTGAGAGTTTTAGTTTTGATTCCCCAGAAGCATCTTTAGTTTTCCGGGGCTTGATTTGCTAAATTTTGAATTGCTGCGTGATATTAGTCATTTCTATAGACACAGAATTTAGTTCACTGGCGAGACTACCAAGAGAGCTTGATTTATCTGCTGTCTCTTCAGTTTGAGCCAGTATATTTCCAACTGAAGAAACAATGCCTGATGACAATTGTTGTTGATCTGAAACAGCATTAGATATTCTATGATTCATCTCATTGATGGACGATACCGCTCCTGAAATCTTTTCTAATGACTGCCCTGCCAGTTCTGAATTAGAAACACTAACCTGGGCTTGCTCTGTGCCCTTATCCATTACGGTTACTGCCTCTTTAGAGGCCGAAATTAGATTATTTATCGTGATATTAATTTCTTCTGTGGACTCTTGAGTTTTTGAAGCCAGCGAACGTACTTCGTCTGCAACAACAGCAAAGCCTCTACCCTGCTCACCAGCACGCGCAGCTTCAATGGCAGCGTTCAAAGCCAACAGATTCGTTTGATCCGCAATGCCTTTAATCACCTCAAGAACATTTCTTACCTGATCAGTGTCGGCTTCCAACTTTCTAATAACTTCAGCCGCATCTGAGACACCTGTTGCAAGGGTTCGAATAGCATCAACCGTCTGACCCACTACTTTCTGGCCTTGGTCCGCCTCGTCACTCGCATCTTGCGCACATTCAACACCTGCGCTGGTATCATTCACAATCGAGACCATACTTTCTTGCATTCGATCAACAGCACTTTTTGAACTCTCAGCAGAATTGCGCTGAGATTCAATATTCTTGTTCACATGTTCCATCAAATCATTTAATTGGCTGGAAAGCTCATTTAATGGGCCAGCAGCATTAACGACCTTACCAATGACACCACGAAGCTTTGCTACAAATTGATTAAACCAATGAACAAGATCACCAATTTCGTCTTCAGAACGAGTTCTCAACTGAACAGTCAAATCCCCATCTTCTTGAGCAATATTTTTCAGAGAACGAACAACCTCATTGATGCTGTTGCAAATACTATTCGATATAGCAACCGAAATAACAATAATAGCTATGAACATTACACCGCCAATTGTTAGCCCTGTAATGACCATGTTGTCACTGAGCGCCTTAGCCTCAGCAACCATATTTTCAAAAGCCGTACTATTTACATCTCTAAATTGATCTAATAACTCCGAAGTTTTATTTAACTTACTAGTCATGCCATCAGATTTAGAGGCCAACTGCGAAAAGTCAGCTGTACCATCAATCATTGAGGCTGAGATAGAATAGGCTACTTGATAATAATCGCTGAATGCAGAGCTAATTTGATTGGCTACACCTTCCGGATCCAATTGTTGAGCTTCTTTTAAATCCGCCAACATCTCATTTCTTTGTTCATTTGCACTATCTAGCATTTCCGATTCTCCAGCAGAAACGGAACTCGCCATCATTTCCTGAATCCGCTCCAAACGAACTTTTGAACGTTCAGCTATTTGTAGAAGAGGAAAAGACTTATCCTGAATTTTGCCAACCAACTCTCCCTGAGAGGAAGCCATCATAAAGTTAGAGAGGAAGTAGATAATAAATCCGGCAATTGCAGAAAAAGCAATAAAATAGATTTTTGTCTTCACACTAAGCTTATAAAACCACTGCATATTTTTTCTCTCTCTAATACTGTTTACCAAGCAACCGATAACACTTGTTATCTCTTAGACTAGACCAACGACAACATGTGTGCTTATCTATCTACTACTCATTACTGTCTTATAACGGCACCATTCATAATTATTTTAGAATTTATTTAAATTGAGAAATTCATGCAAAACTTCAGAAATAAAGTAGCTGCCATTACAGGCGCGGGATCAGGTATTGGTGCTGCATTAGCAGAGTCATTAGCACGCCAGGGCTGTAATCTGGCGTTGGCCGATATTGATGAAGCTTCTCTACAGAAAGTCTCTGAAAAGCTTGCTCCGACCGGTGTACAAATAACCCAGCATATTCTTGATGTATCCAACCAGAAGTCCGTCGCTAATTTTGCCAGTGATGTGATGAAACAACATAAAGGCATTAATCTGGTCATCAATAATGCAGGGGTAGCGCTGGCTGAAAACATCAATCAAATGAGCTATGAAAACTTCGAATGGCTAATGAACATCAACTTCTGGGGTGTAGTGTACGGAACCAAAGAGTTTCTGCCGTTCCTGAAGCAATCGACAGATGCTCACATTGTTAATGTATCCAGCGTCTTTGGTCTGTACGCCGTTCCAACCCAGTCCGCGTATAACGCGTCTAAGTTCGCGGTGAGAGGCTTCACTGAGTCCCTTCAGGAAGAGTTGAGAATAGAAGGTTCAAACATCCAGTGTACTTGCGTATTCCCAAGCGGCATCAAAACCAATATTGCGCAAAATGGCCGAATGGGAAAAACCGCTGATCTTTACCATGCAGAAGATTTAAGAGACAACTTCGATAATTACGCGCACACGACAGCGGAAGATGCGGCAAAAAATATCCTGTCAGCCGTATTGAAAAATAAAGAAAGAGCACTGATCGGACCCGATGCTTATGCCATGGATCTTCTACAAAGAATTCTTCCGAGTACCTACAAACAAGTCTTTGTTCAAGGCACCAAATTAGCCAACTGGTGGCGAGATAGAAAAGAACAGAAAGTCTAGACAGACAAATGCCCTATGATCAGAACTACAGAAATCATAGGGCATGTTTTAAGAACACTATTGCTCAGCGTTTTTTTCGGACACCATCACACGGTTACGACCGTTCTCCTTAGACTGATACACGGCCTCATCTGCTCGTGCAAATAGAGAGGTCAAATCATCAGAGTGATCGCCCTGAAGACAAGAGACACCAAAGCTTGCTGTGACATCAAGCCCTGCTGGTTTTAACTCCATAATTCGAGTTCGAATTTCTTCCGCCTTAAGACAAGCACTTTCCAGATCACAATGACTTAATAACAGAACAAACTCTTCACCACCAAAACGTGCAGCCAAATCTTCTTTTCGGCAAAGTTGACTGAGCAACTTCCCTACTTCAGATAAAACAACATCCCCAATGCTATGGCCATGGGTATCGTTGATGCTTTTAAACTTATCAAGATCCACCACAAGCATACTAATGTCTTGCTTGTGTCGATGGGCTTCCTGAATTTTCTGCGGCCCGGCTTCCATAAGGAAGTGACGATTATACAAACCTGTCAACTGGTCTTTCATCGCCAGTTCGCGCATATATTCCTGTTGCTCCTGAACCCGGTCAAACAGCTTTTTCGAGCGCAATAAATTCTGAACGCGAGCAATAAGCTCATCGTCCATAATCGGCTTGGAGACGTAATCATTTGCGCCCTCCTTCAGCAATGCGACTCGACGGGAGCTGTCATCTACGCCGGAAATAGCCAAAACAGGAATGGTATTTTTCGAACGATCAGAACGGATTTTCTGAATCAGCTGAGAACCGGTCATTTCACCTTCAAGAATGATATCAGTAATGACTAGGTCGTACTCTTTTTCGTTAAAGGCCTCAAGCGCCTCTTCCGCATTGGAAAAATGGTCTACTGTCATGCCATAGTCAGTGAGCAGAGAGGTAACCATCATAGCGATGGATCGAGAATCCTCAACGTAGAGAACCTTGCCAAACAACGCCTTGCGCTCGGCACTGTTCCAAACAAACTGGGTTAGGTAGGTTGCAAAAGTAGCAATATCATTCTTCTTAAAGATTTCGGTAGCGCCAGCCCTTAACACCTCAACAAGCGTGTTCTTATCATCCTCAGAAGTAATCAAAACAACCGGCATCAAGTTCTTGCTATCATCCATTGCTCGAACAGCACGGCACACTTCAAGACCTGTCATATCAGGAAGAAGCAAAGCCACACATACCAAGTCAAATCCCCGTTCTTTAATCGCGGCTATAGACTCCTCGCCCTTCTCCTGAACCTCCACGACAAAACCGTGATTTTGAAGAATGGATGTCAAAACCTGCTGAACAATTAAAGACGGCTCAATTACCAATGCCGTCAATTTTTCAGCACCCGATACTCCGGTCATGAAAGAAAAACTCCAATATTATCTCTAGCTGTTCTAATAAGCATTTGAAGTATAACTAAAAGACCTATGGAACAGAAACTTTGCTCGTTTATCTATAACCCTAGAACACCTAGCGCGATAGTCTAATCAAAATGGCGCGAAACCAGGAACTCTTCTTAACTTTATTCCATTAAACACACAATTAAGTGCTCAAATTGGTCAATAAAACCGAGTGCAAAGGCAATTGTTCCAAAATCACTGTCCTGCAAAACTGAATAAAAGAACACACACACATGGAGTCAATTATGATCCCTCGCACGCTTTTCGATTCAGACCACGATACATTCAGAGATGTGGTACGCAAATTCCTCGAACAAGAAGCCGTTCCACATCATGCTCAATGGGAAAAAGACGGTCAAGTAGATCGTGCTTTATGGACCAAGGCTGGCGAGCTTGGGATGCTAGCGGCCACCATGCCTGAAGAATACGGCGGTATCGGTTGTGATTTCCTTTACAGTGCCATTGTTATCGAAGAAATCGCTCGGTCAGGTTGCAGCGGCATTGGTTTCCCTCTTCACTCAGACATTGTTGCACCTTACCTTCTTCATTACGGCACTGAGAAGCTAAAACAAAAGTACATTCCAAAGCTGATCAGTGGAGAGATGATCGGAGCCATTGCTATGTCAGAACCGGGCGCGGGATCTGACTTACAAGGCGTGAAAAGTACCGCCATCGATAAGGGCGATCATTATCTTCTTAACGGTTCGAAAACTTTTATCACCAACGGTCAGCTAGCAGATGTTGTCATTGTTGTGGCGAAAACAGACCCTGCAGGTGGCGCTAAAGGCACCAGCTTATTTGTAGTTGAAAGTGACTGGGAAGGTTTCGAAAAAGGCCAAAATCTCGATAAAGTCGGTATGAAGGCGCAAGACACCTCTGAGCTGTTCTTTCAGGATGTCAAAGTTCCTAAAGAGAATCTTCTGGGTGGTGAAGGTCAAGGCTTTATCTATTTAATGCAGGAACTTCCACAAGAGCGTTTGTTAGTGGGTCTAACAGCGGTGGCAGCTGCAGAAGCCGCCATTGAATGGACCAAGGACTACGTCAAAGAAAGGAAAGCCTTTGGTAAGCCGGTAATGTCATTCCAGAATACCCGCTTCAAGCTTGCAGAATTAACTGCTGACACAATGGCCGGCCGCTGCTTCCTTGATCGATGCCTAGAACTGCATCTTAAAGGTGAACTTGACGTGCCGACTGCTGCAGCGCTAAAACAATGGACAACCGATTTGCAATGCAAGGTAATGGACGAATGCGTGCAACTGTTTGGTGGCTACGGTTATATGTGGGAATACCCAATTGCAAGAGCCTGGGCTGACTCCCGTGTTCAGAAAATCTATGCTGGCACCAACGAAATCATGAAAGAGATCGTGGCCCGTTCTCTGTAACCCAATTTTATTAAAGGTTTTGATCACAACAGACGCCCCTTCGTTGATAGCCAGTCAAGGAAATCAACGACCATTCTGTTATGATCAACCTGTCTTTGCATTTCTCCGTAAGGATTAATCTCTTTCAAACGCACGACCCAGCTCGCGATCGACCCCATCATTGTTCAGAAAATACCAGACAGAGTTTTCAGCCAGTGCAACACTGAGTCAATCCACTGATTATTCTAATGTTTATCTTTGATCAGGCTAGGTCCACACTCAACTCAAGCCTTTAAATCCCTGCTATCTCATACCCAGTTGCTATTCATTACCTAAACTTTCCAATCAAAGTTGCAACTTTATTGATGAGGTTTGAAATGGACATTAGCCGCTATCTTACATATATGGTTGAAAAGGACGCATCCGATTTATTTTTTGCTTCCAACGCCCCGGTTTTAATGAAGGTTCAAAATGAAACCCACCCAATCAACCCTGACCAGGTATTAATAGGCTCGGATGTAAAAGATATGGCCTACTCCCTGCTCTCGGAAGACTTAATTACACGCTTCGAAGATGAGCTTGAGCTTAATGCGGGTATTACTGTCGAAGACATTGGCCGCTTCAGGGTGAGCTTAATTAAACAACGTCGGGATGTATCAATGGTTGTACGTTTGATTCACACCCAACCTCCCACCATTGAAAAACTGAACCTACCCACGCTGTTGAAAGACCTTGTTAGTGAAAAACGCGGTTTGATTTTAGTGGCAGGCGCAACCGGTTCTGGCAAATCATCAACGCTTGCCGCCATGCTGAATCATCGGAATGAATTGGCTCACGGTCACATACTCACCATTGAAGACCCTATTGAATTTCTTCATCCTTACAAGAAATGCATTGTGAACCAAAGGGAGCTCGGAATAGACACCCTTTCTTATGAAGGCGCTTTAAGAAACGCCGTACGTGAAGCCCCTGATGTCATACTGATTGGAGAAATCCGCGATGAAGTGACCATGAAAAATGCCATCACCTTTGCAGAAACAGGCCACCTGTGTTTGGCTACCATTCATGCCAGTAATGCCATTGAAACCCTCGACAGAGCATTAAACTTCTTCCAGGAAAGCAATCACCATCAAGTACTGATGGATCTTTCCCGCAACCTGAATGCAATCATCTGTCAGAGATTAATTAAAGGAAACGAAGGCTTATGGCCAGCCATCGAACTGGTTCAGAATACACCCTACATTCAGGATCTAATCCAGCGAGGAGAGTTTGATGATATTCGTGAAGCTATTTCAAGACGCACTCAAAATGAAGCGATAACTTTTGATAGCTCATTGATAGGCCTTTATATGGCAGGAAGAATCTCGAAAGAAGACACAATTAACAGCGCGGATTCCAAACACAACATGTCAGTGCAACTGAGATTGCTTGATGAACGCCTAAATCAAAGACGAGCCATTTAAATTGCCATTAAAATCGCCAACAAACCAACACAAAACAAGACAATCGATGTCAATATAACAACTCATAATCATGAGAGGGTTTTAAAACTTTTCTTGTCATAAAGATTTAACATTACTGCAATAAGTTCTGCCCCGTTCCGAGCGATAACTAAGTCGTTCGTTAGTGTTTCAAGTTGTAGCTAATCTATGGGGCAAACATGCAAATCAGAACTCTAACTATTCTAAACACTAGCTGTTTAGCGGCTATTGCCTTCGGGTTGGCCATACTTACCCACTTTGGCCTTCAGGACATTGATGACCAAGCTGGTAGCAACAGTGAATTTAATAACCTATCTGAAAACTTCCGGGTAAATGTTCGCTCAGTCGTGAATCGTTACGTTCAAACCGGTGACACACTTCTGCTCTATTCCGCTGAAGAAACCTTAACCAGCGCAATTACCCAGACCCAAAACTATCAACAAAATTTCAATGACAATGAAAAGCTCAATAACATCATCAACGATGCAGAAGAGCTTCTTCAGCTACTTCAAACGGATGTAAGAGCAGCTGGCAAGATGTCCGGTAATATTCAGGTATTACTTGACCAAAATGAACGAGAAATGGCCGACAGTCTGGACAGTCTGAAAGACCTAGCAGAAACTCAAAAGGCAACAGTGCCTCAACTCTCTTCTCAATGGTCATCGATTGCGTCAGAAGCCCAATATGAATTGGTAAAATTAAGCCTGCTAAGACGCAATTATTTCACCGCACCATCAAATGAAGCCTTTGCTGCCATTAAGACCAAGCTCTCGGAGCTGCAATTTTATGCTTCCTCGTTGAGCGCACTTGAACTCCTGCCAAATAAAGAATCCGAAGACACGGACGAACTCGATTTCTTTGAGAATGAAGAAGACGAAGACAACAAAAGCGAAGAAAATCTGAACGAACTCAGTTATCTGATTCAACGCTACCCCAATGAATTGAATCGAACTCGCACTCAGCAAGAGAACATCCAGCGCTCTTTGGAGAAGGTCAATGAGTTCCTTGAAAGCATTGAAAACCAACTGTCTTTGGTCAGCCAGGATAACAACCAGTATCTAAATGATGAGCTTCAACTATTCGAAGTCAGCATGTTTATCGTGATCGGCTTCATTGCAGTGATCGCTGTATTAGTGGATATCATCCAAAGAAGCGTGAGTAACCGTATTCAGCAAATTACCCCATTCTTTAGTCGCTATTCGCGAGGCGACTTTACTGAAGAACTTGCTGTCCAGGCCAGAACCGAAGAACTGCAAAGTTTGATCCGCTCAGGCGATCGCCTTCGTCAATATATGATTGAGCTCCTAACCTCTATGCGCGATCAGGCTCGAACATTGGACAGACTGAGCGGCAATATTAATCAGAACTCAACAGGTATCCACACTCACAGCCAGCAACAACTGGAAGAAGCCACCAGCATTCACCAATCGATGGCAGAGGTAAATCAAACCTTTCAGGAAGTAGCTCATAACGCTGCAGAAGCCGCAGAAGCCACAATGGATGCCCACAGTTCAGTAGAACAAGGACAAACCCAATTTAAGGCTATTGAATCGAATATTTCCAACATGGTGACCGGCGTCAACGAAGCGGCCTCAGCCATCGAGAATTTAAGTGAAGAAACCGGCAACATCACCCAGGTGCTGACGGTGATTGAAAACATTGCAGAACAAACCAACCTACTTGCACTGAATGCCGCTATTGAAGCCGCGCGAGCAGGCGAACACGGTCGTGGCTTTGCAGTGGTGGCTGATGAAGTGCGTCAGCTCTCTGTAAGAACCTCTGAATCCACACAGGAAATCAAAAACATCATCAGTAATCTTCAGTCTGCTGCCAGCAACTCAGTTAATACAATGCACCAACAGGTATCCATTGCTAACCAATCCCACGGGAGCGCCCTGACAGCCGCTGAAGCATTGAGTAAAATCGCTGAGTCTGTTCTGAGTATTAAAGACATCAACATCAACATTGCCTCCACTACAGAAGAGCAGGCAGCCATCGTTTATAACATCAATCAAAATATTGGCAAGATCAGAGACCTGTCGGAAGAAACCGCCAACGCGGTATCAATCACCCTTGAGCAGTCTCAGAAACTGACTGAAATTTCTACCGGTATTCAAGATTCCATGGAGCGTTTTACGGTTTAACTTCTCAAGCTAAAAGCCCAAAATTTTCAAAATACACCGACAAAGAATGGGACAATGTTTTCCATTGCCCTTTCTTGCTGTATTCGAGAACCACTCTCTATGATTAATTCTGACGTGTTAAGGAGCTCTTAAGAATTCCAACGCTCCTCAATCCAATTAATCATTCCCGACCAGAGACGTATTTAAGGCGTGTAGTTAATGGATACCAGTAATCACTATGAAATAAGTACTTTGTTCTCTCAGCTTGGGCTAGATTCCGATCAAAACAGCATTAACGACTTCTTTGAAAACCACTTTATATCAGGAAGAATTCGTTTGGATGAAGCACCCTTCTGGTCCATATCACAAGCGACATTTCTAAGGGAAGCCATTGCAGAAGATTCGGATTGGGCCGAAGCCGTAGACCACCTAGACGCAGGTTTACGTCTTCTCTGAACTGACAACAAAGTCTCATCTTGTAAGTAAGCAGAACCGAAGCAGTGGAAGCTTCGGTTTAATTTATGCTTAATTAAGATAAAACACAACTTACGAGCTGTCTATGAAAGCGTCTGTCATTCAGATGGTAAGCACCAACGACACCGATCAGAATATCGCAACGGCCTCACGCTTGTTAAGAGAAGCCAAGAACCAAGGCGCGACATTAGCGGTACTGCCAGAAATGTTCGCTCACTTTGGTGAGAAAGATGCCTATGCCTTTGCCAAAGACTGGACTCAACCTGATGGCGCCATTCGCACCTGGCTTAGCAGCATTGCCAAAGAACAAGCGCTTTGGATTGTCGCAGGTACCCTTCCCATCGTAGACAGTGAAACGCAGGAAAAACCCACCGCAACCTCGTTGATCCTTGATGATCAAGGCAATGAAGTTAATCGCTACGACAAAATCCACCTATTTGATGTGGATGTAAAAGACCAACAAGGCGCTTACCGAGAATCCAACTTCTATAAAAAAGGCAGTCGTACCTGTGTCACCTCGTCACCGTTAGGCTGTATCGGTTTGTCTGTATGTTATGACCTTCGTTTTCCAGAACTTTACCGAAACCTTGCACAACGAGGTGCCAAGCTTGTAACAGTGCCATCTGCGTTTACCTATCAAACCGGCTCTGCACACTGGAAGCCGCTGCTTCAAGCACGCGCCATTGAAAACCAGTGTTACGTACTTGCGGCCAATCAGGGTGGCCAACACTCACCAAAACGTCAAACCTGGGGGCACAGCTGTATCATTGATCCTTGGGGTAAGGTGTTGGGAGAAATTGAAACGGGTGAAGGTGTAGTGACCTGTGACATTGACCTGGAAGAGATTGAATCGGTCAGAGCCAGTATTCCGTGTTTGAAGCATCGGCAGGACTGGCTCTAAAAATCATAGTAAAGCTAGTCTTCAACAAGATGTGACTCAAGCACTTGTCGAATATCATCAGGAATCGCCGCAGCGGTATTTGTTTCATAATCAAAGTGAATCATCGCTGCCTTACCTCTCGCACAGCACTTCCCTTCTTGCCAGGCTTCCTGAGTAATCTGCATGGATGAATTGCCCATTTTGGATAACCAGGTTTTGATGGTCACCTCGTGACGAAACTCCAACTGCGCCAGAAAATCCACTTCAATGCGTGCAATGATCAGATTCCAATCTTCCGGCTTCATGGTAGGCACAAAGAACTCAAACAAAGGCTCACGCCCTTGCTCAAACCACATAGGTACAGATGTGTTATTAATATGACCTAAAGCATCGGTCTCACTAAAACGCGGTTTCATCTTAAGTTCGAACACAAGCCAGTCCTTTTATTTGTTCTCTGTTTGGAATGATTATTTCGTTGTTAACAAAACACTCAACAAACATCATAAGGAATCGTTCTTTCAAAGACCACATTCCCGCCATAAAATCACTTAAAGAATCCTTAGATAAAATCCTTCTCGAGAGTGCCAAAGCCGAATGAAACTGTAGTAAAGTGAACAACAATTACTCCGCCTTTCAACCTTTAGCCTTCAACATAAATGAACACAAACAAAACTCATGCAAAGAAAACTCAAAGGACGCTAATTCTGGTTGGAGGCGGCCATAGCCATGCGTTGCTCTTGAAGAAGTTATCGAAGCGCCCTATTCCGGATCTCTCGATAATCCTGGTATCACCCAATCAACTGACGCCCTACTCTGGCATGTTACCGGGGCTAATCGCCGGCCATTACGATCATCAAGACATTCATATCGATCTGGCCAAGCTTTCCAACGAAACCGGCATCCAGTTTATTGAAGATCGAGCCCGTTCACTCTCGCCTAACCAACAAAAACTTACGCTCAGTTCAGGCAAGGTACTGGGTTATGACTTGATCTCATTTGATACCGGCGCGACGCCCGATCTTACTATTCCTGGCGCGGCCGAATACACCATCCCCGTCAAACCCATCGATAACTTCTACAACCGCTGGCATGACCTTCTCAATAACAAAGCACTATCCGAATCGAAAACGCTTTCTGTTATAGGCTCTGGCGCTGCCGGAGTAGAGTTAATTCTGGCCTTTCACCACAGATTGAAAGACCAGGCGTCAGCGAACAAGCAAAAGCCGATACAACTTCAGTTGATTGTGCGAGGTTCAGCCATTCTTGCTGGCTACCCGGACAAAGTGATTCAAGCCATCAAGAAAAAACTCAGCGAAGCCAACATCACGATTCACACCGAATTTGATGTTCATGAGGTCAAGTCTGACGAACTGATAGCCCAAAATGACAGAGCTTTAAAAAGCCATATCAATTTCTGGTGTACCCAAGTGAAAGGCGCTGAATGGCTTAAGGACACACAACTGGATTTATCAGAACAAGGCTTCATCCGCGTACGCCCCACCCTCCAAAGTAAAAGCTACGATACAGTCTTCGCCGTGGGCGACGTCTGCCACTTTGACCCGTCGCCTCTGCCAAAAGCCGGTGTTTACGCTGTTCGTATGACAGACACACTGAATCACAACATCCGAGCAAAACTGGCAAACAAACCGCTAAAAACCTATCAACCTCAAACTGACTTTCTCAGTCTCCTAGCCTGTGGTGACAAAACTGCGGTTGGCTGCAAGCAAGGCTTTACCATCAAAGGTCGCTGGGTATGGAAGTTAAAAAATAGGATTGATCAAAAGTTTATGGGGCTTTTTAAGTAGTTTTGAATAAAAGGTTACAAAACTAGTGGGCATGTATTAAGTTGTTGTTTTGATTGTGAATGAGTCTACGTCCCTAAGACGTAGAACTAGCTGTATTACTTCAGGAGAAAAAATTGAAATATCTACTACTAACAATTGTTTTGTTTCCTTTTAATATACTAGCTGCTTCTGATGATATTGAGCGCCATAGATCGGAGGCAGAAGAATATTGGAGTCAACTTGATGGCGACTGGGAAGGAAAGATATCAAGCTACGAAATTCAAAATGATTATCCTAACAAACCATTTGAAAGTGAAATCAGGATTAGGATACATGGTGACAACGTACTTATTGGTGTCAAACGTGATGGTGAATGGTTTATCTCAAGCAAAGATGCAAAAATAATTCGTCATAAAACGCATGCCGTTATTGTTGAACTAAATTCAGATAAAGCATGGGTTGAAGGTTTTACTTATACAATAACCCTTGGAGAAGCAGATGAACTTAATATGTTATGGTCTAGAGCAGTAAGCAACTATTTACTCAAGCCTTCAAATAAAGAAGCACGTGGGTATTTTCATGGGTTTTCAACACTTAAAAGGATATAGGCATAGAAAAGAGAACCACGCAGAACTTGTCACGCTTCGAACCATAAGCTGTAGTACCTCAAGAAGCCAAGCGACTCTGCTTCACGTCATCCGCAAGCCAGGCTTTAATCAACGACTGATAAGGCATATCCCTTTTGTTTGCTTCAACTTTAATACTTTCAAGCAAAGACTCAGGCAAACGTAACGAGATAGTCTTTGTAGAAGGTTTGAGATTTGGCATGGTGACTTTTTCAGCCTTGCCCCAATCCATGTATTCAGCCGAGTCATTTTCTTCCCAAAACTCTCGCTCTTCTGCCTCGGATTTAAACTTCGGAAGCTGTTTATGCTTGTTCATAAATGTTCCTCTCTTTCCTATGCATTGGTCGTGCTGAGATAACGCGTATTAACGTACTATCTTCACGCAAGGTGAAAGTAATATGTAATTGTCGTCCTTCATCAGTTACACCAAGAGCATGGTATCTAGATTCTCTATCACTGTGCTTGTTATCAGGCAGCAGAAATAAAGGCTCATTAAAGAATAATTGTTCAGCTTCTAATTGGCCTACACTGTGTTTATCGGCGCTTTTGCGCTCGTTCCCAGCATCCCAATTGAAACCTTTAACTTTTTTCCAATCAATCATTTAAGTATATTACCATCATATACAGAATCAAACATTAGCATTGTTAATCAAGATTCAACACATCCTCAGGCAAGTCCACATCCTGAAAAACACCTCGGTCATTCAAGGTAACAGAAATCACCGCACCTTGGTGTTCACGGATAATCTCTTTACCGCCAAAGTCCTGATTCAACTGGCTAAGTTCATCAAAGAAGCTTCGTCCAAAGACTACAGGATTACCGCGCTTTACCTTCCCGTTATCCAACGAGATTTCAGGAACAACAATGGCTTTGGAGCTGGCTTGGTTCAATAACGTTGAATAGGTTTCAGGAAGGATAAACGGCATATCGGCTAACGCGACCATGGCGAATTGCCATTGATCTTTAACTGCCTGAATGCCTTTAGCCAAGGAGGTTCCCAAACCCTGATCGGCCTGCTGATTGAGCACATAATCAACCTGTTGGCTTTCAAGGTATTCAATCAAGTTCGACTGAGCGGCGTCGGTCACGACAAGTAGATTTGGGGTAACCTGACGAAGGGTTTCAAGCGTCCAGCCAAGCATAGGTTGAGCCGGTCCGCGGGAATCCATTCTTAGTGGGTACATCAATTTTTGGCTGCCAAAACGGCGGGATTGCCCCGCCGCCAGCAATAGAACACCGCCATCCATGGCTTTCATCCATCAGCTTGTTAGAGTAAATGGCATTTCGCGAAGACGTTGACCCGTCGCGACGTACAAAGCATCCGCCAAGGCTGGAGCCAATGGAGGAACACCCGGTTCGCCCACGCCGGTAGGCGCTTCGGCACTGGCCATGATTTCAACGGTAATATCAGGCGATTCATTAGTACGAA
>Ga0255776_10000304_pt1 | contig 55608 bp, 46 predicted proteins | sample 071ome_19_FD_179974 | JGI IMG/M metagenome (GOLD analysis project Ga0255776, IMG submission 179974) | Coastal salt marsh microbial communities from the Groves Creek Marsh, Skidaway Island, Georgia - 071413AT metaG (version 2) | ecosystem: Environmental > Aquatic > Marine > Intertidal zone >...
AGTCCTGGTGTCGCACTTCTTATTCTGCTGGTTTTTGGCATGCTATGGATTACTGCCGGTTATTATCTGGGACGAAAAAATAAAACGCTGGATGATCATATGCTGGCGGGACGTAATGTCGGGCTGGCTTTTGCTTCCGCAACGGCCATGGCTACCTGGGTTACCAGTAACACCACCATGACAGCACCACAGTTAACTTATCAGCTGGGTGTCTGGGGCATGATGGGATATTCTCTGGGCGCCGTTGGTTTACTGCTGTTTGCCCCACTTGCAGGCAGGATCAAGAAAATTCTCCCGCATGGCTTCACCTCTGGAGATTTTATTCGTGAGCGTTACGGTGTTTTGGCCTGGCGTGTATTCCTGATCATTTCTTTATTTTATGCCTTTGGCTGGCTGATCAGTCTGGGGATGGCTGGCGGCATTTTAGTCAATGCCCTAAGTGGTCTAAGTTATCACCTTGGTATGAGTGTTATTTTGCTGGTTTGTACTTCCTATACTTTACTGGGTGGTTTACGGGCGGTTATTGCAACTGATTTTGTACAAACTCTCATCATATTAATGGGCGTTATTATTATTGCTGTACTGGTTATCAATAATATCGGGTTTGAAACGCTGCATACTTCTGTTCAGGAAAGTAACCCCATGCTGTTGAGCTTATTATTTCCGGCAGCAATTATGTTTTTATTTAACAATTTGCTTTTTGGTGTAGGTGAAATATTTCATTCCAATGTCTGGTGGTCTCGTGCTTTTGCATTCAGAAAAAATATTGGGACGAAAGCTTTTTATATCAGCGGCTTACTCTGGTTGCCGATTCCGATCGTTGCGGGATTTATTGCTTTATCTGCTCCATCGCTCGGTTTAATGGTGCCTTCAGCTGACATGGTTGGTCCAATGGTTGCCGGCAAGATATTGGGAACAAGCGGAGCAGTGATAGTGTTTATAGTTATATTTTCAGCCTTAGCATCAAGCCTTGATTCGTTGCTTGCGGCAACATCGGATCTGATTACACAGGATATCTACAGAGGGCATATTAACAAGTCAGCAAGCGATGAACGCTGCTATAGATTTGGCAAGTACATTATTGTTGCGCTTGGTTTGGCGACCTGGCTTTTATGTCTGCCACGTCTGACTACGCTGGCTTCCTTGCTTTATTTCACGGGAGCATTTGTAGCAAGCGCAATCTGGCCAATTGTATTTGGACTTTATTTTCGTTGGGCTACTGGGCCAGGGGCTGTAGCAGCCATGCTTGGTGGCACTGTTTCTGGACTGTTTGCGTATTTCAATATTGGTTTTTATGTTGCAGCTTTGGTTTCCTGCGCAGTTTCACTCTTACTGATGGTTAGTATCAGTTTGCTGCAAAAAGCTGAATTTAAATTTGAAAACATTGCAGTGGATAAGGGAGTAACTTGATGATTTCACTTAGTGCTTTAAGTGTTCTTGTTTGGTTGGCAGTAGGGGTGAGCGTATTTTCAGTAGTGTTTTTGATTGCGCTGTTAATTCGGGATTTTAAAAGAGGTGTCCTATGGTAACTTCACCAGAACATGAAAGTGTGGCTGACTTGGAAAGTATAGAAGTTAACAGGGCAAGACCAGAAGTCTATGGCGACTCGCATCCGAAAGAGCTATTGAGAATTATTGTTGAAGATGGCGAGCATCTTCAGCCGCTTGAAAATCAGCATATCCTATCAGCCGACCAGTTCGACCAGCAGACTTTATTGCAGCTATTCAGGCTTGCTGCAAAGTATGAAAGCAACCCTGAGCGCTTTAGCACGCCACTGCAGGGAAAAATATTGATCAGTGCTTTTTATGAACCAAGTACCCGCACAAGGCTTTCTTTTGAAAGTGCCTGGCATCGTCTTGGTGGCGACATCATGTCAATTACTGACCGTTCCACTACCGGTATCGCCAAGGGAGAATCCCTGACGGATGTCGGGGAAATGTTTAATAACTACGCTGATTGTGTCGTATTGCGTGATACCAAAGAAGAATCGCTCAATGAAATGAAGAGTGCCTTGCGTATTCCTATCATTAATGCGGGTAATGGCATAGATGAACATCCTACACAGGCGATGGCAGATTTATATACCATTTTTAAATGGCGTCCCAATCTGATTAAAAAAAATGTCACACAAAATGAAAAAATAAAAGTCGGCATCATTGGTGTTCCGGAAAAAATGCGTACAGTAAGAAGCCTGTTAAAAATATTTTCTATTTTTCCGCAAATTTTTTCTGAGGTTCAGATTTTCAGTAATGATGACTATGCAGATGATTCTCCGATTGAGGAAGCTCGTGAAAAAGGACTGAATGTTTTTCGTACCAAGGGCGCATTCAAGGAAAAAGTTGCCGAATTGGATGTGGTGTATATCAATGCGATAGCCTGGGTAGGTGATGGTTTTGAAACCTATGGTTCGGAATATAAGCTTGATCTTAAAACTGAATTCAAAGAAGGTGCAATTATTCTTCATCCCCTCGCTCGAGGAGAAGAGCTTGCGACTGAGCTGGATAATACCTCTCATAATTGGTACTTCTCTCAAGCCAGAGGAGCAGTTTTTGTCCGTATGGCATTGCTGACTTGTCTGGTGCACCGTAAAGGTCGCGTTCTTGATGTCATCTGATATTTTTTATACGTTTAAAAGTAATGAATAGGTAGTTATGTGTGGAATAGCTGGTGTTATACACGCCAATAAAAAACAATCAATTAATCCCCAAACTTTAGTCAATATGGCTGCAATACAGCACCATCGTGGTCCTGATGGTTTCGGTTACAAGATAATTCAGGATCAAGCTGTGGGATTTTCTCATGCCCGCTTATCGATAATTGATTTAAATGAAGAAAGAGGAAAGCAGCCTTTTGCCAGTCATGATGGCAGATTGTTACTTACCCATAATGGTGAGTTTTATGATTACCAGCGTATAAGAGCTAACTTGACTGCACAGGGTGACAAGTTTGCATCCAAAAGTGATTCAGAAATTATCCTGCATTTATACCCGCGCCTGGGTATTGAAGGGATGCTGAAGGAGTTACGTGGAGAGTTTGCATTTGGTTTGTATGATAAATCAGATGAAACCCTGTTTTTGGTTCGAGACCGGTTCGGAATAAAACCTTTGTACTGGACAGAAGTAGACGGCAAAGTCATTTTTGGTTCGGAATTAAAAGTGTTGTTTTCGCACCCTGAAGTTAAAGCTGAGTTTTCTTCGGAGGGGCTTTACCATCAGCTGATCCAAACAATGGTGCCTGGGACAACTGCATTCAAAGGCATTCATCAGGTCAAGCCTGGTTATGTTGTCAGCGTCAAGAGAGTTTCCGGTAAACTGGAAATCACAGAAAGTAAATATTGGGATTTAAACTTTCCAAAAGAACATGAGCGAGAAGCAATTACTGAAGAAGATGCAATCCAAAAAGTAAGACAGGGATTGCTTGATGCCGTTAATCTGAGAATGGAAGCTGATGTGCCGGTTGGCAGTTACCTCTCAGGAGGAATTGATTCCTGTGCAATCATTGGATTGGCTTCAGCATGCAGTCAGGGCGAAGTAAAAGCATTTACCATTGGTTTTGATGACAAGGACTATGATGAAAGTGCTATAGCAACGGAAATGGCCGAGTCCTGTAATGCGGAACAGGACATTATGCGTTTATCCGGCAATGAGTTATATGGATATTTTGAAAAAACGCTTTGGCATACAGAAAGAACCATATATAACACTTTAGGTGTGGCCAAGTATTTAATGAGCCAGCATGTTAATAAAAGTAAGTACAAGGTTGTTATGACCGGAGAGGGTTCCGATGAATTGTTTGGCGGTTATCCGGCTTTCCGACGCGACATGTTTTTACATGGGCTTGATAGCCTTGATAAGGAAGAAAAAGCACATTGGCATTCCTTACTGAATGAAAGCAATGCGCTGTTCACTGGCGCCATGTTATCTAAAGACCAGATTGATGATCCTGACCTGCATTTTAAAGTTGGTTTTACTCCCAGCTGTCTACAGCCTTGGTTAGCTTGTGCTGATTATGTTCCTTCGCTACTTAATGAGGATATTGCAGAAGAACTGGCAGATTATCGTGCTGGTGCTGCTATTGCAGAAACACTTGATGAAAGTCAGCTAAGCGGCAGGCATGCTCTTGATAAAGCACAGTATGTCTGGTGTAAAACCATGCTGGAAGGGCAGATATTAACCTGGGGAGGAGACCGGGTTGATATGGCAAACTCCATGGAGGCCCGGCCAGCATTTCTGGATCACCATCTGGCTGAAATGGCGGTACAGCTACCACCTGAATATCGAATCAAAGGTAGAACTGAAAAATGGGTATTGCGTGAGGCGATGAAGGGAATCTTGCCGGAAGTTTTATATAAGCGGGAAAAGTTTGCTTTCATGGCGCCACCCGCACATACGGATAAAGTTAAATGGGAGCAAATGAAACAACTTGCAGATAAATATCTCAGCAAGGAACGTATAGAAGCAGCAGGTCTTTTATCTTTTAAAGGCGTCACTGATTTTTTTGCAAAGCATGAAAATCCGGAAATCGATGTAGCGGAAAGAGTGCAGATGGATGCGATTATCAATCATTTACTTGGCGTGCAGATATTACATGAACATTTTATAGATACCGATGTTCCAGCCTTGGCTGAACAACGTGCTCAGGAACTAGGCTGGGTGGTATAAAGGCGAGAAAATGGATCAATACAGCATAAATATTGAACGGGTTAAAAAAGATATCTACAGCATTGGACGCTTCGGCTACAACGCTGACGATCAGGGAGTTTATCGTCAGGGTTTTTCAGATGAAGATATGAAGGCCAGATACTGGTTACAGAAACAAATGCAGGGTATAAACCTGACAACCAGCATGGATGGAGCTGCCAATGTGATTGGCAGATATGGCGAAACAGATCATAAAGCCTTGCTGATTGGCTCGCATCTGGATTCTGTGCCTGCCGGTGGTATGTTCGATGGTGTACTGGGTGTGGTTGCCGGGATTGAATGTATTCGGGTTATCCAGGAAAACAATATTCCGCTAAAGCATGCCATTGAAGTAATAGCGACGAGTGAAGAAGAAGGGCGTTTCGGAGGCATGCTGGGTGCACAGGCATTAACAGGGAATCTGAAGCTTAACTGGCTGGAATCGGCAAGGGATCATTCTGGTGAATTACTGCGTGATGCCATGGCGCGACACCAGCTACCTTATTATTATGCGATGGACGCTGCTCGGGATCCGGAAAAAATAATTGGCTTTCTGGAATTGCATATTGAGCAGGGTCCGGTTCTGGAGCAAAAAAAACAGGCTATCGGTGTCGTTGAAGGAATATCTGGTGTCTTTAAATGGCTAATCAAGTTTATCGGCAAAGCTGACCATGCAGGTACTGCACCTATGGATTTACGCAGTGATGCTTTCATGGGAGTTGCTGATTTTGCACATGAAATTGCCCGTATCATTGACGAGGAAGGTACGGATAAAAGCCGACTTACCATTGGGAGTGTTGAATTAAAGCCTGGCTTTGCCCATACGGTGCCGGGGCAGGCTGAATTTACGCTTGTTGGCAGGGATATGTCGAATGAGGTGATGGAAAAACTGGCAGACTCCTGCCGTAAGGTCCTTTCATCGATTGCCAGACGCCATAAACTAATGTTTGAGTATGAGCAGATGAGCTGGCTGGAGCCAAAACCCTGTAATAAAAACATGATGGATTTACTGGCAAGACATTCAAAAAAATTAAAATATAAAACCCTGCTTATGCCGAGCGGCGCCGGGCATGATGCGCAGTTCTTTACAGATATTACACCAACCGGTTTATTATTTATTCCCAGTGTCGGGGGTATCAGTCATGCTCCTGATGAGTGGAGCCACTGGCACGATGTCGAAAAGGGCTGCAATGTTTTGTTGAATGCAGTGCTTGAATTGGTAGCCGCCTGAAATCCATTAAATAACATTTCACTTCTGCGCTCGGCTTTGAATCCCAGCCTGAAAATCTTCAAATAGCAAATATGGTTGCCTGCATGGTGATGGATAAGCTGGTTGGCGGGGACAGTACGCATGAGGAGGAAAAACAGCAGCAGCAAGACCTGCAGGAGCAACGTGAACTTTCGGCTGAAGATGTCATCATAAATTAAGATAGAATACGAATTTAACCATTACACGGTCTGTCAGAGTCAGTGGCCGGTCATACAAAATTAAATTACACCTGCTGAATATTTATGAGCTCACAAGCACGCCAGCATATCATTTTCCTTTGTGGCTTATTGTGCGACAAGGCGGTATGGCAAAGCGCTGCCAGTCAATTGCACGATGACTTTGATTGCAGCATATTTTCATTTGCAGGCTTTAGCTCTCTTACCGATATGGCGCAGTCAGTAGTGTCCAAAGCGCCTGACAGTTTTATTCTGGTTGGCCATTCCATGGGTGGACGCGTTGCTCTGGAGGTTTACCGGCAATGCCCTGAAAAAATAAACATGCTGGGACTGTTTAATACGGGTGTACATGCTCCTAAAGAGGGTGAAGCGGCAGGACGGCAAAAGTTGTTGGATATCGCAGATACTGAAGGTATGGCTGCGGCAGCTGATGCTTGGTTGCCACCGATGATGGCAAATGCGTCATTACAGGATCAGCATTTAATACAAGCTTTGTACAAAATGATTACCCAGTATTCCAGCGAACAGTTCCATGCCCAGATTCAGGCTTTACTGCAACGCCCGGAAGTAGAAAGCCTGTTACCAAGTATTGATATTCCCACTTTGTTGGTAAGTGCAGATGAAGACAGATGGAGTCCGGTTGAGCAGCACGAGGCAATGTTGGAGCATATTACGAATGCTGAGTTGTCCGTAATACAAGGCGCCGGGCATATGGCGCCAGTAGAGAAACCCCAAGAGGTCGCCACAATTATTCGCGAATTTATCCTCAAATATTCAGTGTGAACAAAGTAATACCCCTGGAGTAAGTATGATTTGAGAATGCTGGGTTCATAGCTTGAATTCTCAACTATGAGCAGGTAACTTCCAGATTCTGTTCTTCTAAATAATGAGTATTTAAGCCATGAAAAGACCAATAATAACAGCATTACTATTTATCATAGCAGTACCACTGACAGTAAATGCGCAGATGCCTGAGGACTTGCCGCCGGATATTGATCATGAATCCTATTCACGTCTGCCGATCATTTATAAAGACTCTTTTAGTGAAGAAGAGCAAATCATGTTTGAAACTATTAACGGTCCGGATACGAATATGCCTCGCCTGGGGCCACCAAACAGCTCAATGTACAGCATTGCACCGGCTGAGCCTTTTGATGTCTTAAACCAGCGCTTACGCAGGACCATCCTCGGCCGACAGTTTTTTGAAATCAGCACCCTCGTGCCGGCACGCGAATTCAATCAACAGTATGAGTGGACTGCACATGAGCTTGGAGCCCGTGAAGCTGGTGTCGATCAGCGAATAATTGATGTCATAAAATATGACCGTTCAGTGGAAGGTTTGCCAGAAAGGGAAGCAACAGTTATTGAATTTGGCCGTGCGATGCTGCGTGGTGATCATCAGGTGCCTTCCGAACTATTTGCCAAAATGGTGGACTTGTTTGGACGCCAGGGGACTATCGAAATCACCATGATCATGGGTGATTATACGATGACCGCCATGCTGCTTAACGCAGTGGATCAACATGTACCACCTGAGCGGGGTGAACCCTTGCTACCGATGCCTTAGGCATAGGCAGGCAAACCAAAGGCCGCATTTATTGTGATGCGAATCAAAACGTTAAGCCTGGGCTTATTGCTGATTCTGCTGTGTAGCTGTAGCAGGCAGGAAGAGGGTGCACTGCTTGTATCTGACCCTGAACCCGTCTTGGAGCTGAGCGAATCAGAAGCTGACAGAGGGAATGAGCCGCCAAATATTCTGCTGATAATTGCCGATGACCTTGGTGTCGAGCAACTGACATCCTTTGGTATCGGCACCCAGCCGGCCGAAACACCCAATCTGGACCAACTAGCTCGTGCAGGCATGAGTTTTGTAAATGTTTGGTCGCAACCTATTTGTTCACCGACACGGGCAACATTACTCACGGGCCGATATGGATTTCGTACAGGCGTGGGAACTGCTACACCAGGGAAAGTTCATGGTGAGTATCCTGAGATGGCAAGAGCAGCAAATGGTGGGCCTGATTTGTCAGGCTTCGGCAACCTTGCTGATAAGCCATTGGAAGTCTATGAAGACCTTGGCCCGGTGTTTGAGGTTTTCAACACCTATTTTGCCAATGACGATGACCCTGCAGACGGCCCGTTCCCGAGTGGTTACGGGCTGCCCATAAACGAATATACATTACCTGAAATCTTACGAAGCTCGGAGGCGGAATATGCAACGGGTGTAATAGGGAAATGGCATCTTGGTGATTATAGAAATGGCTGGTTACAACACCCTGGCAATGCTGGCTTTGATTATTTTTCTGTCAATATGCTGAATCAACCGGAGTCATTTTACGCCTGGTATGAGAATGTGAATGGTGAGCTGGAGCAGCGCACTGGCTACGCACCGGAACAGAAAGTTGAAGATGCAATAAGCTGGGTTGATGAGCATAAACAGGATGATAAACCCTGGTTGCTCTGGCTGGCCTTTAATCTACCGCACTACCCTCATCATATTCCGGAAGTGGAAGGGCTTGATACAAACGGCCTCGACCCAGCTGATCACAGGAGCGCTCTGGATGTCATGACCTCCAGAATGGATCAGGAAATAGGGCGCTTGCTGGTGGCTATCGGAGCGGAAGAGCTGGAGAATACGGTAGTGCTGTTAGTCGGCGACAATGGTACGACGGGCGAGGCAAATGATCCGCCTTTTCATCCAGAGCGGGGTAAGTTTACCCTCTATGAAGGTGGTATTCGTGTACCGTTAATCATTACGGGGCCGGGAATTCCTGCAGGTGTGCAATCGACGGCTCTGGTTAATACAACGGATATATTTGCAACCCTGGTAGAGCTATCAGGCAATGAATTACCTGAGGGTCTGGTGCATGATTCGGTCTCGCTTGCACCATATTTTGTAAATCCTTCAGTCAATTCAGTCAGGGATTTTGTGTTTGCCGATGCTTTTTATGCTGGCAGCGGCATTGAAGAAGGCGCCTTTACTGTTCGTGATGACAGGTACAAACTGATTCGCTGGTATGACCATCAAGAGCTTTATGATCTTGAAGCTGACCCCTATGAGAACGTTGATCTTTTATCGGATGGTGAGTCTGAAGAAGAGCGCGCCATCATTGGAGTCCTGGAAAGGCTAGTGATGAATATACGTTCTATTTAATCCTATAAAGTATATTTATATCATATAGTTATATTAATTAATTAAAGTTAATTATACATTTGAAAAATAAAACACTGAGATATACAAATAAAAAAGGCGGCTAAGAGCCGCCTTTTTTATTTGTCTGGGAAAACCTAATTGTTGTTGATTTGTTGCAACTCGTCAATTCCACCCACTGGAGTCATATGGGTTTCAGCTGGTGGAATCCTGGCTGCCAGCCTGGCCTTGATCTCAGCATAACGCGGATCATCAGCCAGATTAATATATTCATTGGGATCGATGGCAATATCATAAAGCTCTTCTTCGCCATTGGAATAAATAATGTAGCGATGTTTATCGTCCCGGACGGTAAAATTGCCGTAATCGCCATAAGTAGTGATTGCAACATCGTTCCATTCCATATCAGGGTTTTCCAATAAAGGAACCAAGCTGTTTCCATCAACCCAATCAGGGCGCTCCAAGCCAGTTAATTCCATTAAAGTTGCATAAATGCTTTGTGTGGAAACAACTTCATCGGAGCGGGAACCAGGTGTGGTGATTCCGGGTGCCACAATGATGAAGGGGACACGCGTGGTTTCATCCCACAGGGTCATTTTTCCCCAACTGTCCTTTTCTCCAAGGTGAAAACCATGATCAGCCCACAATACGATAATCGTGTTATCAGCCTGGCCACTTTCGTCCAGAGCATCTATGAGTTTACCCACCATGGCGTCGGAAAAACTGACACTTGCCAGGTAGCCCTGTACGGCTTCCTGCCATTTACGGGTGCCACGTTCTTTTATCCAGTCCATGGTACTTTCATCCAAATCGGGCTCGGCACCAGCCAGATCAGCGTATACAGCTGGCACATCATTTAAGTCTGTTTCCAGATAGTCAGGCAGGATAATGTCTTCAACAGGGTACATATCAAAATACTCTTTGGGAGCATACCAGGGGAGATGGGGGCGAAAAATGCCGGCAGAAAGGAAACGGGGGCTGGTTCGAGCTGCTAACAGCTGTTGGCTTATCCAGGTTGCTATTTGGCCATCAGCCATCGCCTCAGGGGTTGTGATGGTGGGACCAAAATCAAAATGACCAGTGGAAATTCCCCCTCCGGCAGCACCTTGTTGATTGGGGTTTACAGGAGGAAAAATTTCATCAGGCATTTGCCGATCAAGCGAAGGGAAGTAGGCATCCCAGGCATTGACATCCTGCTGGCCGCCAAAAGCACTGACGGCATAAGTATGGGAATGAAACAACTTGCCGCCACCTAAGGTTAAATAATCATTCTCTCTGAAATAACGAGGCAGGGATATTTTATCATCAAAGGTTGGATTAGTTCGCCAGTCGCCTAACTGAGTGTATACACCACTGCTAAAGGGGCTCATGCCAAATAAAATAGCAGTTCTTGCTGGCAGACAAGCCGCCGCCGGGGTATGAGCATTGGTAAAAAGCATGCCACGTTCAGCTAGCGCATCAATATTAGGAGTTTTGGCTTGAGGATGACCACCTAGTACGCCTACCCAGTCATTGAGGTCATCAATCGCTATAAAGAGGACATCAGGTTTATCCTGAGCATGAGCAGACATCAGATGAAATGATGTCAGGCAGAAAAATAAGGCATATTTTTTTAACATAGACTGTTTTCCAGTTTTATGGCTGTATTTTTATAGAGATAACCTTTTATATACCAAGTCTGGGTAACACGTAAACGTTTAAATACTGATTTGATTAAAATTTCTATCATGATTTCTGTCATTAGCCTTCAGAAGGCAAAAGTAGCTAAATTAGCAGACTTACTTAAGGTGGTTGGACTGCTATTCATGCAAACTTAAGCTCATTATAGATGTATTTAATGTTTGTTCATCAGGCTCTCTAAATTTAAAAAAACCATAAAATCAATAAATTAAGAAACTTTGATATGTGTCTTAGGCTACTTGCAATATGAATAAATCATGCAAAAAATGTGTACAAGCAATGTAAGTTACGCTAGAAAAACACTAATAAAGTAGTTATAGTTCTGGTGTGACATGCTAGTATTTATTTATTAAATAAAAATAGAAAAAATCCAAATAGGGGAAGAAATGAAAAAATTTACTAAACATCCTGGAAAATTATCGAAATTAACGTGGCCAATCGCTGCTGCTGTTTCATTAGTACCTGGGTTGCTGAGTTCGTCTGTTTTTGCACAGGGCAGTATCGAAGAGGTTGTAATTACAGCCCAGCGAAGAGAACAACAACTTCAGGAAGTCCCAATTACAATCACTTCATTCAATGCTGAAGACCTGACAGACCGTAATGTTGAAACTATTGATCAGCTGGATCTTTTGCTACCTAATGTGATGATTCGCGGCGGTGGTACTACTGGTCCTACCAATGGTGAGTTTACCATGCGCGGAATACCGGGGGTTGCGCGTTACCTGGATGGTGTTGCTCAAACCGGTACCCAGGGGTCTCTCGCAAATGTGGTCGAGCTTGAGCGTATTGAGGTTTTGAAAGGTCCGCAAGGTACTTTGTTTGGTAAAAATGCCATGGGCGGTGCTATTTCCTATATCTCCCGACCGCCGGCTGAAGAGATGGGCGCACGTCTGAACCTGTCAATTGGTAATTTTAACCAGAGGCAAGTTAGAGCGAACATTGATGTGCCGCTTTCGCCAAATTTTTTAACCAAGATTTCGTATTTCTCCAATAGGAAAGACGGTTATGTGCAAAGTGGAAACGCCCAAATACAGCATGGTGATGAAAATGATGAGGTGATTCGCTTTGATGCCCTCTGGCATGTAAATCCAGATCTGGATGTCAGGTTTGATTTTACCGACACGGTAAGAAACCCCAACCACCCTAATGCTGACGTACTTTACGATGTGAATGACAATCAGGCATTTGCTAAACAGATGCAGGCAATCCCTGGCGTCAATTTTACCGATGAAACACAGGCTTTTGGTAGGCCAGGTGTCGAACAATATCGAAATACTTCGACATTCTCTGGTCCGGGTTGGGACTTCGACGCCATGTCATACAACATGACCATTAACTGGAATATCACTGATACGGTTTCTATGAGATCTATCACTGGTATCAGGGAATATGACAGTTATGCATTGGCTGACCTTGATGCAACCGAATACCAGTTCTTTGAAATTTTTACCGGCGTTCAAGCCAACGAAGCCAGTCAGGAAATTCAGTTTTACGTAGATGGTGACTCACTGGATTGGGTAGTCGGCTTCTACGCCAATGATGTTGAATTAACAAACCGCCGTTTTGACTGGCAGTTTATGCCGGTTCTTGATGCGACTGGTACTTTGGTGCCGCTGGTTTATCCGGGTGGTCCATTGGCTGGTAAACCTTTCAGACAGCGTAATCAGATTACTGAAAATAATCGTGAAGATACTTCCGTCTTTTTTGAAGTGGAATGGAGTGTCAACGATCAACTGACCTTAACTGCTGGAGGCCGATATTCGGAAGAAGAGTTCACAGGTGGAGCATGGGGAGCTGCAGATCCATTGCCAACATGGCCTAACACTTCATTTAGCTTCACAAAAGGTGCACAGTCTTCGGACAGTGAGGCAAAATTTTATGCTTTCACTCCACGCTTCTCTCTGGATTATCAATTCAATGATGACATTATGGCTTATGCTTCATATTCCGAGGGATTTAACGGTGGTGGTGTAAATACTAATCCGCTTCCCATAGGCCCTGGAGGAGCCAATGTATTTACGTCATATACTGGAGAACGCTTGAATCAGATTGAAGTTGGTGTCAGATCCACGCTATTTGATAACTCGCTGCGTCTGAATGTTTCTTACTTTACTGGAACCTGGGAAGACATTCAGGTGGGTGAAGCTATTGTGCCGGGGCAGATTACTCAGCAGAATGCTGGTGAAGCCGAAATTGAAGGCTTTGAGTTTGATGCTCTATGGGCTGTTACCAATAACTTTACATTGAACCTGGCCGCTGGCTGGTTGGATACGGCCTACACAAATATTGGTAAGGCGACCACTATCGGTCTAAACTCTGATTTTGCTTTTGCGCCAACTTTCCAGTCAAGTTTTGGTGCGCAGTATGATTGGAACCAGGAAAATGGTTCGACCATGTCTTACCGTATAGATTATGGTTGGACCAATGATTATGTCACCATTCAGGATATTCGCCTGCAAGCAACACAGCCGGCATATGGCCTGCTAAGTGGAAGACTAACCTATCGACCTGCACTTGCAGATTGGAACTATTCAATCTGGGGTCGAAACCTGACCAATGAATGGTATCAGCAAGGTGGTTTTGGCGCTTTCCTGGGTGGTGTTAACCAGGGGGTTGTTGCCAGACCTCGTGAGTTTGGTGTTAGCTTCAATATGGAGTTCTGATCCAAGCACAGTGTTAAGGTCAGGAATATCACCTGACCTAGCTTTGTAACTGATTAAAATGGCCCACTCGCTGGGCCATTTTTTTTTACCTAAACGAAACGCAAAAGTTATTGTTTTTACAGACAAAACATTGGAGATTGAGCCATCTCAAGCTTTTCCCGGCTGATGATTTGTTTCAGTTACAGAGTGTGAGATACTGCTGCAGTTTTAGAAGATCAGCTTAATATTCAGAAAAGCTGCTGGTGATTTTTGTTTTCTGGCTGTGGTAAAAATTCTTTTACAGTTTCTATTTAGTTTTTCGAGGTTAAAGCATGAGTAAAAAAGACAGCAATAACAGTATACAACGTCGCTCAATGGTTAAGGCAATGGGTACTGCAGCGCTTGCGGGGATGGCAGTGAGTGCATCGGCAGCCAATGCCCAAAATTCAGGAAATGATGGCTTCACTCCCATGCGCCACACTAACGATGCCTGGCTGGATGATTTATCCGGCAGTCACCGTGTCTTCATTGATTCATCAACGGCAGCGGGTGGTAGTGACGGTTTAATTTATGCCGGTAATATTCTAAATGCTCATTCGCAGGCCTATTCAGGCAGTGATGCTGATTATGCAATGGTTTTATGCTTTCGCCATTTTTCCACGCCTTTTGCTTTTAGTGATGCCGTATGGGCGAAATATGGCGAGATATTTCATACCATCATGCAATTTCCAGACCCTGCTACTGGCCAGGCCCCTAAAATTAATTTGATGAATTCTCAAGCTGCCAGACCTGTTCCAGGCGCAACGATTAATGATCTTGTGTCTAGAAATTTGCAATTTGCGGTATGTGAAATGGCAGCACAGTTTTTTTCAGGGCTTATTGCCAACAATATGGGTTTGTCAGCAAATGCTGTGTTTGAAGAGCTTAAAGACAGCGTCATTCCCAATAGCCGTTTTGTTTCTGCTGGAGTTATAGCAACAACACGTGCTCAAGAGTATGGGTATAGTCTTTTATACGCAGGATGAGTACAAACCTAGATTCAGTACTTGAGCCAGATGGCTCAAGTGCTGATAAATTAGTCGATACATGGCTGGTTTATGCCCACAGTCTTGCTGCACTGGGGACTTTATTTCTTGCCGTAATTTTCGGCATTGCTATTTCTCTTCAATTCCTTCTGCCTGATCTGGGTGGTGATTCATCGGTATTCACCTGGGGCAGAATGCGCTATGCCCATACCCAGGGAATCATGCTTGGCTGGTTGGGTAATGCTTTTCTGGCTTTCCTCTATCATGCTGTTCCAATACTGACCGGTAAACCAGTTACCAGCCGATTATTTGGACGCTGGTTGTTTGGTCTGTGGAATTTTATTGTTGTTATTCCGGGTTTTATTCTGGTTTTGGCGGGATTCAGCCAACCGATAGAATGGGCAGAATTTCCACTCAGCATAGACTTCTTTGTGATTGTTGGTTTATTGCTGGCGGCCTATCAATTTTTACCTGGTTTTTTCCAGCGTGGCTTTGAAGACCTTTATGTCTCCAGCTGGTACGTCATCGGTGGACTTGTTTTTACGCTTTTAGCCTACCCTATGGGCAATGTAATTCCTGAGCTTGTTCCTGGTGCAGAAAGCGCGGCATTTGGAGGCCTATGGATTCATGACGCTGTTGGTTTGTTTGTGACACCGCTGGCTCTGGCAATTTTATATTTTGTGATTCCGGCAGTGACTGGTAGACCGATTTTCAGTCACTTCCTGTCAATGTTCGGGTTTTGGGGGTTATTTTTTCTCTACCCTTTAAATGGTACACATCATTATGTTTTTTCTGTCATACCGATGGCGGCACAACTGGGAGCTATCGCAGCTTCTGCCTTGCTGGGTGTTATTGTAATCATTGTTGTGACGAATTTATTGTTATCTCTGCGTGGGAGTGGCTTTATTCCCAAAGATATTGCTTTGCGTTTCGTCGCATTATCTATTGTGTTTTACCTGATTGTCAGTGTGCAGGGGGCGATGCAGGCGCAAATGAGTCTGAATCAGGCTGTCCATTTTACTGATTGGGTAGTGGGACATTCGCATCTGGCAATGATGGGCTTTGCAACTTTCGCTGCCATAGGCGGGATTATTCATGCCTGGCAGCGTATTCCCTGGGCTCATTATAATGCCAAGTCTTTGGATTGGTCGTTCTGGTTGCTGGTGCTGGGTGTGGGCACGATGTTTATCGACTTGACTGTTGCCGGTGTGATTCAGGCAGGGTTATGGTTAAGTGACACACCATGGCTGGAGTCGGTGCAGGCTTCAAAACCTTATTGGATAATTCGCAGTATCTCGGCTATTCCAATAACTGCGGGTTTTATCGCTTTATTTCTCGGTTTGGTTACAGGTCCACGAGGAGCTGGAGCCAAAGCGGTATTACAAAAAAGTGAACAGCAAAAGACGTTGGCAGTTCATCCTCGTTTTAAATCGAATATCTTTGCACAGGAGCTTGGTGTAAGTAATTCAGGAAAAATATTGAGGATGTCCTATTTGGCAGCATCAGTAGCAGGTGTCACTTTTTTTGCTGTTTCCATATTTCTGCTGGGTTATTTGCCGGGCAGGGTGCTGGATGAACAAATCAGGCTGATGACGCCAGACAATGTCCTTGTTCCAACAGTTTCTGAGGAAAGAGGGCGAGCGGTTTATGCGCGAGAAGGTTGCGCTTATTGCCATACCCAACAAATTCGTTACACCGACGCTGATATACGTAGATTTGGTTCTCCAACCCTGGCGTGGGAAGGCCAGTTTGACTTTCCACATCTCTGGGGTACGCGGCGGATTGGCCCTGATCTCGCGCGCGCCGGAGCAACGCGTAGTGCTGACTGGCAGTTGTTGCATTTGTATTCACCCCGCAGTGTGACACCTTTATCAATCATGCCAGCCTACAAATCACTTTTTAATGGCGCTGCAGATAAGCCTAAACAAGAAGCTTATGATTTACTGGCGTTTATTGAGTCACTTGGTCGTTCCAGAGAAATAGCCTGGCCCGATGGAGATGCTGCTGCACGTGAATTGTTTCTAGAAGACAGGTGGGCGCGTATGTCTTTTGATGCGCCACTTTTGAATGCTCACCCTAATAAAACACGAATAAGAGGGGACTTTCCTGATTTCGGGGAAGCCGCCCCAATGCAAGTCGGACAACAACTATGGCTGGATAACTGTGCGGGCTGCCATGGTATAAGTGGTCAAGGTGATGGTCCAGCAGCCGACTGGCTGGAACCGCGTCCAGCCAATCTCGCTGAGCATACCTATAGTTCAGATAATGTTGCAGATATTTTGTGGAATGGTGTTGCTGGTACAGCAATGCCGGCCTGGCGGGATCAGGCGACGGAGAATTTAGCGGCACTGGTAGCTGTTGTGCAAAATTTCTCCAGAGAAGAAGCAGTCGCTGAACCTGCCGCAAACGAATTACTATTTGGGGAACAGGTATATACGCAAAACTGTATACAGTGTCATGGCATAAGAGGGGATGGTAATGGCTTTGCCGCAAGTGAATTACCGGTTGCCCCGTCTGATTTTACAGGGCAACGTCCCAGTATTGCTGAAAGTATGAGAGTTCTACAGAATGGGATTGATGGTTCATCCATGGCACCATGGAATGAGCGGTTATCAGCTGAGGAAATGCTGGCAGTTACACATTATTTGCGTGAATTTTATAATAACGATGCTGCAGTTGCAGGGGCGGATATATGATAACGAATGCCATTGTACTTGGTTCAATAATTTTAGCAGTTTTATACTTTTTGACCTGGCTGATTCGCAGCGATTTTCGAGAGCAAATTGAACGTCCCAAGCATCATTTCCAGGATCGGGTTAAGGCTTATGACCAGGGGGTTTTTGAACAGGAAAATGGAAAATAAAATAAGCTAAGAAACGAAAAGGCATGATAAAGCGAGTAAATAAATGGCAGAACATCAAGAAAATGCAGGGCTAAAAATTTTTGTCCTACCCGTTATTTTGGGTATTGCGGTCATTGCAGGGACTGCTTTTTTTCCTGTTTTTGACAAAGATGATGAAGTAGACCTGCCACTTGCAGCTACCGCTGAATATGGGCAAAGGCTCATTCGGGACACTGCCTCACTGCTTGGCCCTGATCAAAGTAATCCGGCTATGCGCTATTCAGGTAACCGTCTGGATTGCTCCTCTTGTCACCTTGAGTCTGGAACTATGCCAGGCACTCTATCTCTTTTGCAATCGGCCTCACGTTATCCGAGGTTTATGGGTAGAGAAAATGAAGAAAGGGATATGAAAGACAGAATAAATGGCTGTATGCAACGCAGTATGAACGGCAGGCCTTTTTCACGCGACAGTATTGAGCTGGCAGCGATGGAAAATTATATTCTAAGTCTGGGCGCACAATATTCTGCCATGAGTGAAAGTAAAACTATGGCTCACGAACCTGCTGCTTTTGTTGAGCCACAACGAAGAGCTGATATAGAAGCAGGACAGATAGTCTATGAACAGCATTGCCAGATATGTCATGGCGCCAATGGTGAAGGTTTAAAAGAAACAACTGACGTGAGTGATGGCTATTTATTTCCCCCCGTCTGGGGAGAGGATAGTTATAACAATGGTGCTGGTATGAATCGTGTGCTTACTGCAGCCCGTTTTATCAAGGCACGTATGCCTTTGGGTGCGGCAATTTTGACAGATGATGAAGCCTACGATGTATCTGCTTATATCAACTCCAAACCTAGGCCGGTTAAAAGTAATCTTGAAGCGGATTATCCGAACCTGACGCTTAAGCCGGTTGATAGTCCTTATCCACCTTATGCAGATCCTTTTCCGCAGGATCAGCATAAATATGGGCCCTTTGAACCTATCCGCGAATTTTATGAAAGCCTAAACTAAAACGCCCACAACAGGGTGGGCGTTAGTTAATTCCAAGCTGATTTTTTAATGACTGCTGACAGGGTTGGAAAGCTCAGTGGCATTGATAGGAATCATGAGGTGCGCACTTGGTGTGCCTTCGCGCATCATCCAAGGCAATCCCATGCCAGCAAGAGAACTATCGCGCTGACTGGCTACCGGCATGCCCAGGTCTTCTGATACAGCATTCGGTAAGGAGACAACCCATAATAATTGTATACGGTCATTTTCTTCGTAAAGACGATATCTGAGAGCGCCAAATGTTGCCGGCGGGATCAAGCCATCGGCTTCAGCGTCCATTAGTGCCTCTTGCAGTGCGTCGCCTGCTAATCCCTGGGCTGCCAGTCTGGCAGAAAAATCAGCACGTTGTGATTCAGATACCGGTGCGCAACGGGTAAAACCATCAGCATTTTTTGGCTGACACTCGACATGATTACTGCCTGCACGCAAAACAACACGCTCACCATTTTCATCATAAGTGTAAACAGTTGCGTCAGCTCTTAATTCTTCAGGTAAAGGCAAGGTAGCCCGCTCAATAGCTTCAGCGCTAAATTGGGCGTTAACGGTCATGCTGCTAAAAAGACCGAAAACTATTAACCCCTTAAACAGGATATTTGGTCTCATTATTCTTGCTCCATTAGTATGGTTGTCAGGGTATGTTTGATCTATATCACTGAGTGATTTGGAGCTGGATTATACCGATAGTTATACGGGTTTCATACTAATTGCAAGCAATGCTAGAATTGCGTGAGCTTCTATCCACAGCAGTTTTATTAATATGAGAATTATCGTTATGAAAACAATTTTATTGAAATCAACCATTGTTGCATTTTATCTGTTACTGACTGCCTGTGCCGGACTTATGGAAGTCTCAGATAGCGACGCAGTCTGGATTGATGTGCGGACTGTGGAAGAATATAACGAAGATCATATTACTGGCGATCTGAATATGCCGGTGGACGATATTGATGTCACAGAATTTGCAAAAATGTTTGCGAAAGATGATGAAATTAATTTGTACTGTCGCAGTGGTAACCGGGCTGGCAGAGCCAAGCTGGTGCTTGAAGCGGCTGGCTTTACCAATGTAAATAACATGGGCGGTATTGGTGATGTCAGGGAAATTAGAAATTTAGCGGTACAGAGTGCAACTCAGTAACTTTCCTGTTCAAAAACCTGGCAAAATTTTCGGCTGCTTTAATCCTGTAAAGCGATAACCAGTTCATCCAGTAATTTCGACAAGAGTTGTAGCTTATCTTCTCCGTACTGCTGAGAGATATGTCTATAACGCTCAGCTGATTTAGGGGCAACTTTTGCGTACAGTTTGCGTCCTGTATCGCTCAGAAAAAGCTCTGATCTACGCTGATCGTTGATAACAGTTTTGCGAATTATCAAGCCGCGTGATTCCAGATTTTTTGAAATACGTGACAAGCTGGGAACCATTAAGAAACAGCGCTCTGCTAGTTCGGACATCTCTAGTCCGTCTTCCTGTTCCAGAAACCTGATGACTCGCCATTGTTGTGGTGAAAGACCATGTTTTTTTAGCGTCGGAATAAATTTTTTCATGACTGCTTCGCGAGCACGAAGCAGAGACATTGGCAACGATTTACCAAATTCTTCTAACTGTAATTGCGTATTTTTTTGAGTTGATTCAGTCTGAAATTGGCTCATCAATGACTCCATTTTTCAGAGTGCCAATACCTTCAACGCTAACTTCGATAATATCACCTGGTACCAGGTATCTTGGTGGATCAAATCTCGCTCCTGCACCATTTGGTGTTCCGGTTGCAATAATGTCACCGGGTTTTAACTGAAAAAACTGAGAGCAGTAACTGATGATATATTTGAAGGGGAACATCATGCTGGCAGTGGTGTCATACTGACGGACTTCACCGTTAACAGTGGTTGTCACCCGCATATTTTCATATTGCTCGTCAGTAAACTCATCAGCACTGACCAGCCAGGGGCCCAGAGCACCGGAATGTACAAAATTTTTGCCCTGGGTTACATTAAATTTGGCATGTCTTACCCAATCCCGAAGTGTCCCTTCATTCATTATGGTTAAGCCAGCGATATGTTCGTAAGCATTCTCCTGTTTGATTCGGCGTCCGCCTTTACCAATGACAATGACGATTTCACCTTCATAATCAAGCTGCTCGGATTCCGGCGGACGCCATAATGGCTCGTCATGGGCAGTTAATGAGTCAGGTGTTCTGATAAATAAACTTGGAAATTTGGGGGCTTCAGAGCCATCCTTATATTCAGCATTACGATTGGCATAGTTGACACCAATACAGATAATTTTTTCCGGGTTTGAAACAGGTTTGAGGATTTTTATATCACTTAGTTTGTAGTCAGCTTTTGTTTTTGCTGCAAGGTCTCTTGCATCATCAAGGTGGCCTGCCTGAATGATGGAAAGCAGGCTTCCTCCCAGTCGTGCCCCTAAATCAATCACCTCATCATTTATCAGCGCACCCCAGGAATCTTGATCTTGATGGGTAAAGGATAAGAATCGCATAAGAAAACTCCGTGTCAGTTCTGTTCTAGCTTTGTGTTTCTTGCATTCAACTGGCATATAACTTAACATGTTAAGTATTTTAAAACAAGCAGATAAACTAGTAGGGCATGAGTATAAAAATGAATGAGTTTGAGAAAAATCTGGATCTGGCAAATAAATATTTACAAAAATTCAAAGATCAGCCGCTTGGTCATTTTATTAATGGCAAGATGGAAGTTCCTGCTGGCGCCGAAACCTATGAAAATACTACGCCGGTTGATCAAAGTTCTTTAGGGCAAGTTGTTAGGGGAACATTGTCTGATATTGATAGAGCCTGTCAGGCAGCAGAATCTGCTTTTACTGAATGGAAAGCTGTACCCGGAGCAGAACGTAAAAAATTATTAAACCATTTTGCGGACAAGATAGTAGAGCGTGCTGAAGAAATTGCGCTGGTTGAATCTATGGACTGCGGGCAGGCCATCCGTTTTATGAAACAGGCTGCCGTTCGAGGTGCTGCTAATTTCCGTTTTTTTGCTGACAAGGCTCCTGAATCCCGTAACGGCCTAGCTTTGCATCAGGATGAGCATACAAACTTTACTATCCGTACGCCAATTGGGCCAGTGGGTATTATCACTCCTTGGAATACGCCATTTATGCTGTCAACCTGGAAAATTGCACCGGCGCTGGCAGCAGGCTGTACGGTTGTCCATAAGCCTGCCGAATTAACACCACTAAGCGCCATGTTATTAGCTGAAATTGCAAAAGACGCGGGGATTCCTGACGGCGTATGGAATACAGTCAACGGTTTTGGAGAAGATGCCGGTAAAGCGTTGACAGAACATCCGGCGATTAAAGCAGTAGCTCTGGTGGGTGAAAGTGCTACCGGCAGTCACATTATGCGCCAGGGTGCAGACACCTTAAAGCGCATGCATTTTGAGCTGGGAGGTAAAAATCCGGTTATCGTGTTTGATGATGCTGACTTTGACAGGGCGCTGGATGCAGTTGTCTTTATGATTTACAGCCTTAATGGTCAGCGTTGTACCTCTTCCAGTCGTTTGTTGATCCAATCCGGTATTAAAGCCAAATTCATGGCAGCTTTACAGGAGCGGGTGGCAAATCTGAGAGTAGGGCACCCGCTGGATCCTCAGACTGAAGTAGGCCCATTGGTCCATACCGGACATTTTGAGAAAGTCATGAGTTATATGGATGTCGCGAAAGCAGACGGGGCAGAAATTCTGGTTGGCGGAACCAGACGTGAAGATTTAGGTACAGGTAATTATGTGGCACCCACTTTATTTGCTGAAGCGACTAATCAAATGCGCGTTGCCAGAGAAGAAATTTTCGGACCTGTACTTACCGCGATTGAATTTGAAACCGAAGAGCAGGCATTGGAAATTGCGAATGACAGTGACTATGGGCTGACAGCTTATATCTGGACGGAAAATAACGGCAGAGCCATGCGTATGGCACGTAATGTTGAAACTGGCATGCTTTGGGTGAACTCAGAGAATAACCGAAATCTGCCTTCACCTTTTGGCGGAATAAAAATGTCAGGTATTGGCCGGGATGGTGGGGATTACAGTTTTGATTTTTATATGGAAACCAAGAACGTTTGTATTGCACATGGTACTCATCGTGTGCCTGTTCTTGGTCGCTGATTACTTGTTGAGTAGGGAAAATTATGGCGCATTTTGTTCTTGAATATTCTGATAACCTTGCAGAAGACAAGGAATCGATCCAAAGCCTGTTTGAAAGTTTGCATCAGGCTGCCCAGGAAACCGGACTGTTTCCGCTCAAAGGAATTCGCAGCCGGGCTTATTGTTGTGAACAATATCGTATGGCGGATGGTAACCCGCAACATGGTTTCGTACATTTACAGGTATTACTGGGAGCCGGGCGCACGATGGAAGAGAAACAATCTGCGGCAGATTTGTTTTTTGAAGTGTTTACTGCTCACTTCGATAAGCATTATCAATCCAGAGGCATGGCGCTGTCTTTTGAAATGAAAGAGCTCGAACCCGTATTAAAGTTTAATAAGAACAATATTCAGGAATATTTGTAAACAAAGGTAACAAAGATGCTTAATACACAACAAATACAAAAAGCTGCTGATGATCTTTACGAGGCTGAAAAGAACCGGCAGCAGATAGCGCCTCTAACCATGAGTCACCCTGATATGGATATGGATGATGCCTACGCGGTTCAAACAGCCTGGGTGCAACGCAAGATTCAAAATGGCCGTAAAGTAATTGGTTACAAAATTGGTCTTACTTCACGCGCTATGCAACGCGCTTTTAATATTGATATTCCAGATTATGGTGTTCTGCTTGATGATATGCTTTTTGAGTCTGGCAGTGACATCAAGACTGCTGACTTTCTTGATCCACAAATTGAAGTTGAACTGGCTTTTGTATTGAAAAAAACACTCAGTGGTGAAAATGTCACTGTTGAAGAGGTGCTGGATGCAACGGACTATGTGATTCCTGCCTTTGAGTTAATCGCAGCCCGGAGTGTCCGGGCAAACCCTGAGACTGGATATACCCGTAAAGTTTTTGACACCATCGCTGATAATGCGGCTAATGCCGGCATTATCTGGGGCGGGCGCAAAGTTTCTCCTGATGAAATTGATTTACGCTGGTGCGGTGCCATTGTTGAATTAAATGGTGTTATTGAGCAAACCGGTTTGGCTGCTGCGGTGTTAGGCCATCCGGCCAAAGGTATCTGCTGGATTGCGAAACGCTTCGCGCCCCATGGCATTTCACTGGACCCCGGCCAGATATTATTATCAGGCTCTTTTGTAGCGCCGATAAAAGTCAAAGCAGGCGACCAGGTCAGTGCAGATTATGGTGACCTGGGACGAATATCAGTCAATTTTGTATAAAGTATGTATGCTTTGATGAAAAGTTTACGAGTCTAAGAAGGCAATTTATGGAAATGCCAACAAATAAATTTAAAGCTGCGCTGCAGGCTGATAAACGCTTGTACGGAATGTTTCTGGGTATACCCAATACAAGCGTTGCCGAACTCTGTGCCGGGGCCGGTTTTGACTGGCTGATTATCGATGGTGAGCATAGTCCTTTTGATCTGCAAGCCATCATGGCGCATCTGCAAGCCTTAGCGGCTTACCCCGTTTCAGCAATTGTACGTCCGGTGGAAGGACAGACGGCCATTATCAAGCAGATGCTTGATCTGGGTGCGCAGTCCCTCTTGATTCCGATGGTGGATACTCCCGAGCAGGCGAAAGAACTGGTCAGGGCCTGCAAGTATCCCCCTGAGGGTATTCGTGGTGTTGGTACAGCCATGTCGAGAGCTGCAAAGTGGAATCGTATTCCTGATTATTTGCATAAAGCCAATCAAGAAGTCTGTCTCATTGTGCAAATAGAAACAGAGTTGGGACTGAAAAATGTCAAAGACATCTCCGCTGTGGATGGTGTCGATGCGGTATTTATCGGTCCGGCAGATTTATCGGCAGCCATGGGCTTTGTCGGTCAACAGGATCACCCAAAAGTGGTTGAGACGATTTGTGAGACGATAGCCAGCATCAATGCTGCCGGCAAGGCGGCAGGAGTATTGGCTGCCAAAAAGGAATTAATACAAAAATATTCAGATGCTGGTGCTAAGTTTATCGGGGTAGGAGTAGACACCGCCGTATTCTCTAATGCAACCAAACAGCTGGCTGCCAGTTATGTCGAAAATTTGAATGATGAAGAAGTCGCGGGTTATTAATTGCTATTGCTTTTAAGACACATAACTATAAGTTTTACAATCGACTATTACCAAAAATAAATTTACCACTACTTACCTTATAAGAAAGAGAGAGATCCTTTCTTACATGGCAAGCAGTATCATGCAGTAATAAAAAGCTTTATTTCACCTCATCATATGGCAGGCCAACATAGTTTTCTGCGATAACACGTAGTCCAGTTTCTGTTCTGGTGAAGTAGTCCAACTCACTTTTTTGTGCGCCGAGTTCAAAAGTGTTGTCGGACAATTTATGCATCATGCTGGTCATCCACCATGAAAAATGTCCGGTCTTCCAGATACGTTTCAGGCAGAGATCTGAATATTGTTCGATCGCTTCAGGCTTATTTTCTCTATAAACTTTCAGCATGATGCGGTACAGATAATTAACATCACTGTTGGCCAGGTTCAAACCCTTTGCGCCGGTAGGTGGCACAATATGCGCAGCATCGCCTACGAGAAACAATCTGCCATATTGCATCGGTTCGGTAATAAAACTGCGTAGAGGTGCGATACTTTTTTCAATCGACGGGCCGGTTATTAGATCATCTCTTATACTTTTGGGTAGCCGGCTTCTCAATTCCTCCCAGAACCGATCATCTGACCAGTCTTCAATCTTTTCATCCATAGGGACATCAACATAATAGCGACTGCGTGTTTGTGATCGCATGCTGCATAAGAAGAAACCACGCTCACTGGTGCCATATATGAGCTCATGCGAGATAGGCGGAGTGTCAGATAGCATACCCAGCCAGCCACGGTTATAGAGTTTTTCATGCTCAGTCCTTAGATTCTCCGGAATGGTTTTGCGTGATACGCCGTGGAAGCCATCACAACCAGCAATATAATCACAATCAATGCGTTCCTGCTTGCCATGTTTTGTTGTAAAGGTGACATAAGGTATATCCGATTTTGGATCATGAATTTCAACATTTTCAACTTCATAAATGGTGTGAGCATCTGTAGCAGCTCTGGCATCCATCAGATCTTTGGTAATTTCAGTTTGACCATAGACAACAACCTTTTTTCCACCGCTGAATTTTTTTAAATCTACTCGCCTCATGTCGTCATCAATTGCGACAGAAAAGCCGTCATGTAATAGGCCTTCTTTATCCATTCTTTCGGATACCCCGGCTTCTCGCATCATTTCAACAGACCCCTCCTCAAGTAAGCCGGCTCGAATGCGCCCTAATACATATTCAGGTGTAACTCTTTCTATAATAATGTTATCAATACCAGCATTATGTAAGAGCTGACCTAGTAAGAGACCGGAAGGGCCAGCTCCAATAATAGCTACTTGTGTTTTCATTTTTTGGTACCCCTTGTTTCTAAAATTTATTTTTAAAAATTATCAAGCTGAAGCTAGTTGCTGCTCCAGATCATGTAAAACTTTATAACAGTTCAGCACCTTGCCTACACTAGCGTTTGGCTCGCGACTTTCTTTGATGGCAGAGAAAAATTCACGATCCTGCAACTCAATACCATTCATCGAAATATCTACCTGAGATACATCGATCGGTTCTTCTTTGCCAGTAAACAAATCATCATAGCGTGCAATATAAGTGCCATTATCGCAGATATAACGGAAGAAAGTCCCCAAGGGGCCATCATTATTGAAAGACAGAGACAGGGTGCAGATTGCACCTGAAGTCGATTTCAATTGGATGGACATATCCATGGCAATGTCTAATTCAGGGTGCATTGGGCCTTGTACTGCATTTGCCTGGATAACTTCTTCGCCAGTTTGGTAACGGAATAAATCAACAGTGTGAGCAGCATGGTGCCATAACAGGTGGTCAGTCCAGGAACGTGGTTCACCCAGAGCATTCATGTTGGTCCGTCTGAAAAAGTAAGTCTGTACATCCATCTGCTGGATTTTGATTTCACCAGCCTGAATTTTATTGTGTATCAGCTGGTGAGAAGGGTTGAAACGACGGGTATGTCCAACCATGCAGATCAGTCCGGTTTCCTGTTGTACGCGTTGTACTTCCTGTGCTTCTTCCCAGCTATCTGCCAGCGGAATTTCTACCTGTACATTCACACCAGCCTTCATGCATTGAATAGCCTGTGAAGCGTGCACCTGAGTTGGTGTGCAGAGGATGACGGCATCAAGGTCAGGTAGTTCCAGTGCTTCAGCCAGTTCAGTGAAGGCATGCGGGACATTATATTTATCAGCAACAGCCCGCGTTTTTTCAGGCGTGCGGCCGATCAGCGCGACTACATTTATACCGTCGATTTTTGCGATACCATCAAGGTGTTTAATACCAAAGGCACCGGGTCCTGCAATTGCAACATTCATTTAATTATCAACTCCTCTTTTAATACTTTTATTAGTTATCTACATTTTCCAGAATCAAATGTCCGACCGCTGTATTGGATGCTGGCACATGATAAAAGCGGTGTTTTTGCAGCACTTTATCATTTAAGGCTCCACGCATGATCAGCCACATGACGAGTTCAATGCCTTCTGAGCCGGCTTCACGGACATAATTAATATGTGGGACTTTGGCTAAGGTCTCGGCATCGTCGACAAATTTATCCAGGAAATTATTGTCAAATTCCTGGTTAATCAATCCGGCTCTCGGCCCCTGTAACTGGTGGCTCATGCCGCCGGTTCCCCATATTTGTACATTAAGGTCGTCATCAAAACTCTCAACGGCTTTACGCAGGGATTTGCCCAGGTTGTAACAACGTTGTCCTGAGGGTGGCGGATACAGCACAACATTAACCGCCAGAGGAATAACCTTGCAGGGCCAGGCATCGGTTTTGCCGAACATCAGAGATAAAGGCACGGTCAAGCCATGATCAACATCCATGGTATTGACGATAGTCAGGTCAAAATCATCCTGGATAACGGACTGTGCAATATGTGATGCCAATTCAGGATGTCCGATAACATCGGGCACCGGACGTGGGCCCCAGCCTTCATCCGCAGGTTTGTATTTTTCGCCACAGCCCAGAGCAAAAGTAGGAATTAAATCCAGGCTGAAGGCTGAAGCGTGATCGTTATAAACCAGAATAACGACATCCGGTTTTTGTTCGGCAATCCACTCTTTGGAATAGTCATAGCCGGCAAATACCGGTTTCCAGTATTCCTCTCCAGTTTTGCCATTATCGAAAGCAGCCCCGATTGCGGGCACATGAGAGGTTGTTACCCCAGCTGTGATTTTAGCCATCAGGATTCTCCTTTATCTTGTTCGTGGGCCTGTTCATTAAGTTAACGGTTGCCTTCAGGAGATCTGCCACCATCCAGCATCATTTGTGCATATTCTTCCTGGGTCATTCCTGTCATGCTGGCAGCAGCCACCTGGAAGCTGAGTCCGTCAGTTGAAAATATTTTTGCCAGAAAATAAACATTGCCACCCAGAGACATCATTCTGTTGTAGTCCCGGTCAAGCACAGCCTGTTTTTGTTCCTCAGACATGGGCCACTCATCAAGATAGGCACGTTCATCTGCTTTGAAGCGTTCACGGTTTTCAGCTTTCATCAATGACAGGGCAAATTGATTGATATGAAAACCAATACGCGCCATGTCAGCATCGAAAATCGTTGTGCCTGGAATGTCTGCATAAGGTTTGTCGATTGCCATTGCTATGCCTCTTCGGGTTTATTTAATTTCTTCAGGCCAATACAAACGCATTGGATTATCAATAAGTAGTTTTTGTTGTAATTCATTTGTTAGTGCTATACGGGGGATAACATCAACCAGATGTGCATCATCCGGCATATGGTTTTTCATATTGGGATGAGGCCAGTCAGTTCCCCATAAAACTCTGTCCGGAAATGTTTCAACAATATGTCTGGCGAAAGGAATGACATCACTATAGTGGGGAGGCCCTTCCAAGGATAAACGTTCAGGGCAACTTACCTTGGACCAGAAGTTAGTATGCTCTGCCATCAACTTTACAAATAATCCAAACTCAGGGCCATCAACGTCCTTGCTGACATCCGGTCTGCCCATGTGATCAACCACCACGGTAGTCGGTAAAGCAGTAAAAAAATCATAAAGCTCAGGCAATTCAGCAGCCTCAAAATAAATAACGATATGCCAATCCAAGGCTTTGATTCTTTGTGCTATTTCAGTAAGGCTGTCGAAAGGCAGGGCATCAACCAGGCGTTTGACAAAATTGAATCTGACGCCTCGAACACCGGCTGCATGTAATCGTTCAATTTCTGCGTCACTGATGTCGCGCTTGATGGTGGCAACACCACGGGCTTTTCCTGCGGAATGTTCCAGCGCATCAACCAATGCTCGATTATCAGCACCATGACAGGTAGCCTGAACGATGACATTGCGGGAAAAACCCAGATGATCGCGAAGTTCCCATAACTTTTCTTTCGGCGCATCGCAGGGAGTGTATTTGCGTTCCGGCGCATAGGGGAAAATATCGCCCGGACCAAACACATGACAATGTGCATCAACAGCGCCGGCCGGCGGAGTAAAAGCTGGTTTACCCGGAGCTGGGTGAAAGGCCAGCCAGTCAGCATCTGGAGTAAATTTAGTCATGTATTGCCTTATCGTGTTTTTGGTTTAAATGCTAGCAAGATGCTTGTTATAAACGCTTTGATCTCAAATAAATATTTTCCACTTATTCCTTACTTGCCACGCTGTTTTAATTGAGTATCGAGGCGGGGATATACCCGTCTCGCATTAGCTTCAAATACTTTGTGGCGATATTCTGTGGAAAGATCGAGAGCTTCGATATAGCGTTTGGTGTCGTCAAAATAATGGCCGGTTTCAGGGTCAATACCCCGAACTGCCCCAACCATTTCCGAACCGAACAGAATGTTGTCGATATCAATAACCTGGAATAGCAAATCAATTCCGGGCTGGTGGTAAACACAGGTGTCGAAGTAAACATTTTTCATCACGTGATCTCTAAGCGCCGGTTTCTCCAGCATGTCTGCCAGGCCTCTATAACGGCCCCAGTGGTAGGGTACAGCACCACCGCCATGCGGAATGATAAAGCGCAGGTCTGGGAAATCCTTGAACAAATCGCCCTGAATAAACTGCATGAAAGCCGTGGTATCGGCATTGATATAATGTGCGCCAGTGGCATGAAAATTAGGATTACAGGAGCCGGAAACATGGATCATGGCTGGGACATCCAGTTCTACCATCTTTTCGAAAAAGGGGTACCAGCTGGGATCAGTCAAGGGCAGAGAGGTCCACTTACCGCCGGATGGATCAGGGTTAAGATTACAGCCGATAAAACCCAGTTCAGTCACGCAGCGTTCAAGTTCAGCAATGGATTGTTCTATAGATACGCCAGGTGATTGTGGCAATTGGCATACGCCGACAAAGTAATCGGGATAGAGATCAACGACGCGCTTGATCAGATTATTGCAGGCTTCAGTCCATTGTTGTGAGACAGCATTATCGCCGAGATGGTGTGCCATGGCTGAAGCCCGGGGTGAAAAAATGGTCATATCGGCACCGCGTTCACGTAAGAGCCTGAGTTGATTGCGCTCAATACTTTCCTGTATTTCATCATCACTGATGGCAGGTATTTGCGGTAGGGTTTTACCTGCAGCAAAAGCTTGCAGTTGTGATTCACGGAACTGCTGATGGGCTTCGGGTGCGGTAGTGTAATGTCCGTGGCAATCTATAATCAGGGTCATGGTGTTACTCTCAACTCAGCTCTGAGGATTATCAGAATTATTAATATTTTCCGGGATAAGCACTTCACCGCGCATCAGCAGACGTGCTGTCCTTAACAGGGCGACGCGTTTTATTTCAGGAGACGCATGGTTTTTATCAAGTTCTATTTCAACACTGAAAAAGCCACCTGGATGTTCAACATCGATTAAATATAATGAATTATCTGCATTGATATTGGCAAGTGCGTAAGCAACAGTGCCGGGGACAATGCAGGCAGTTGCTACGCTCGCTGCACCAAGGACACCAATAGCTTCATGGACACGATGTGGGATAAAGGTTCGGGTGGAAATTGCGCCATTATTTTGCGGTTCGGCTATCAATGACATTTTGGGAACTGTTTTCTGACTGACATCACCAAGATTCATGGCTTCACCGAGTTGCAGACGAATACTCTCCAGACGTTGTTTCAGCTGCTCATCGTTCTCCAGTTCCTGTGGAGTTTCATACCCCGTTTTGCCCAGATCTCTGGCGCGGATTAATACCACCGGCATGCCATTATCTATACAGGTCACATCTATGCCATCAATCGTATCCAGAGCATTTCCAGTAGGGAGTAACTGACCACAACTTGAGCCGGCAATATCAAGAAACTCAATTGAGACTGGTGCAGCCGTACCGGGGACGCCATCTATTCTGGCATTGCCGGCATATTCAACCTGACCGACCGGAGTCTGAACCCTGGCAATAGCTATGCCACCAGTATTTACCATATGTATGCGTACATAGGTTTCATTGCCTGTCGGCGTAACCAGTTTTTGTTCAATAGCAAAAGGGCCGACACCGGCAAGCATGTTACCGCAATTCTGGTTGTCGCTAACCAGGGCTTTATCAACGGCAACCTGCAGGAAAAGATAATCGACATCGGCATCAGGATGAGTGGAAGCTTTTACAATGGCTATTTTGCTGGTTAAGGGGTGGGCACCACCAATACCATCTATCTGTCGTTCATCGGGCGAGCCCATGGCAGCAAGCAGTATGCTGTCGCGCAGCGCCGGTTCAGCAGGTAAGTGTTCAGAAAGAAAGAAAAGGCCTTTGGAAGTACCGCCGCGCATCAGATAGCAGGGAATTGCCGTTTGCATCGTTAGTTGGATTCCCGCCATTTTTCATAATCAATATAAGTCAGGCCCTTTTCGGCAAGGCGCTCGCGCATATTATAGATATCAAGGCCTAGTTCGCCGCTCGCCAGTCGTTCACGCTTGGCTGTTTCGTTAGCTTCACGAGCCTGCGCTTTTTCAAGGGTGGCTTCAGCGTCTTGCTGTGCGACCACCACGACACCATCATCATCTGCAATAATTAAATCACCGGGTTTTACCAGCATGCCGCCGCAAACAATGGGTGTGTTTACATTAGCGATGGTTTCTTTCACTGTCCCCTGAGCAAACACGGTTTTGGACCAAACGGGGAATTGCATTTCAGTTAAGGTGGCAATATCCCGGACACCGGCATCCATGATCAGTCCACGCACACCTTGCGCACGTAATGATTCAGCCAGCAGGTCCCCGAAATAACCGTCAGAGCAGGGGCTGGTGGGACTAACGACAAGAATATCGCCTTCACGACACTGCTCGACGGCGACATGAATCATCCAGTTATCGCCTGGCGCCACTTCACAGGTTACTGCAGTTCCAACTATTTCAGCGGGTCTGTAAATGGGTTTGATGTCTGGAGACATTAAACCCTTGCGGCCTTGCGCTTCATGTACAGTGGCAACACCGAGCCTGGCAAACTGTTCTACAAGTGCGCTATCTACGCGGGGAGGATTGGTAACAACTATCGACATATGAGTAGCTCTTTCAAATATGGTACAAGGCTTATTTGACTGGATTGAATAAGTGTCAAGGCCGTTTGGTTTTATAAAATTTATTGTAATGGCTTAGAAACAAACTTAAGGCTACTTAAGTAGTGGCGATCAATATAGTTGGAGGGGGTAGACAATTCAAATAAAATTTAAGCTCTCTGATATTACTTTTTGATATAGACTATAAAAAGAAAAAAGTAATAGGCAAATCATATGTCGGCAGAATTCTTTAATTTACGGCACTTAAGAGTATTCCTTGAAGTTTTTGAATTAAGAAGTATTAGCAAAGCTTCCGAAAAGGTTTATCTTTCACAGTCAGCCATCACCCAGGCTATAGCTAAACTGGAAGACGAACTTAATACTTCACTGTTCCACAGACAAAGTGAAGGGATGTTTCCAACCGAGTCGGGTTTACTCTTTGCATCCAGGGTCCGTCGGGCCCTGTCTTTGCTTTTGGGGGGCTTACAGGGAGTTTCCAGAGTCAGTGATGGCAGAGTGATTAAGCCCTCGCAACTTGTTCAGGTTATCACCAGTACACAACTGAGGAATTTAATTGCCATTAGCCAGGCGCAGAATTTCAGCATTGCGAGTCGTGTATTAAAGGTTTCCCAATCTTCATTGCATCGTGCAGCACGGACTCTGGAAAGTCAGCTGGGTACTGTTTTGTTTGAAAAAACCAGTAATGGCATAACTTCCAGCAAATCAGCGTTGAAATTAGCAAGAGCGGCAAAGTTGGCTTTTAATGAAATCGTTCAGGCAAAAGAGGAAATAAACGCTTTTCATAACCGTGAATTAGGAAAAATCACTGTCGGCAGTATGCCTCTGGCAAGAAGTTCTATTTTGCCGACGACAATTATGGATTTTAATAAGGACTATCCGAATTTTAAAATTAGCGTTGTCGACGGAATTTATGATGACTTGCTCTATCATTTGCGTAACGGTGATATTGATCTATTGATAGGAGCACTGCGTTTTCCTGGCCCAGGCGAAGATATTCAACAGGAAGGGCTGTTTTCTTCTTCTATCGAAATTTTAGCCAGAGCTGATCATCCTTTAGCCACTGCTCGCACTGTGTCACTACAAACACTATCAACCTATCCCTGGGTGATTCTCCGGCATGGTACGCCTACTCGAACCTTATTTGATGAGGTATTTAACGCCGATGACCTTGCAATGCCTGAGAGGATTATAGAATCGGGTTCACAAGGGCTTATTCGTTCTCTGTTACTGGGAGGTGACTGGCTGACAATGAGTTCGGAGCATCAATTCCAGTATGAGTTGGAAGCAGGCCATTTAAAGAAAATTAATTTTGAAATAGTGCAAACACCCAGGAAAATCGGCATCACGACAAGAAAAAACTGGAATCCTACTGAAACGCAGCTGGCTTTTCTGGGTTTCTTAAGAAAGAAGGCTAAAGCTTTAAATGGGTCCGACAGGGCAGTGAATGAATTCATTAAAAACTCATAAAAAACCTTAATGCTAACGGTTTACTGCCAAGGTTCAGAATATCTTTCCGGCAGACTTGCCTAGCCAAGATTGAATGAGGTAGGCTCTTGCGTCATTGACTAATATTCATAGGGGTAAGGCATTGGCTAACTATAATAAAAATTCATTTAATCGACGTTCTTTTCTTAGCACCACAGCGCTTGGGACAGCAGGAATTTACCTGGGGGTCCAGGCACCTTTTTCACTGGCACAGGATCTTCGGTTAAGCGATGTAGGTGCAACAGTTTCTACACGCCATGGCCGTGTCAGGGGACTGGTACGTGAAGGTGTGCAGCAGTTCTGGGGAGTGCCCTATGGTGCGCCGACTGATGGCGCTAACCGCTTTATGCCGCCACAGGCGCCAACAGCCTGGTCTGGTATCAGGGATGCCTTTCAGATTGGCAACCGTTGTTATCAGGGCCCAAATGCATTTGAACCGTCACCAGTGGTATTGGCAATGAACCGTTTGGAACAGGAAGGTGAAGATTGTCTGAATCTGAATGTGTTTACACCTGCTGCTGATAATCGATCACGCCCGGTTATGGTTTGGATGCATGGTGGCGGGCATCGTTATGGCTCTGGAAACTACCTGATGTATGACGGCACCTTGCTGGCGAAAAAAGAAGATGTGGTTGTGGTATCGGTGAGTCACCGTCTGAATATTTTTGGTTATATGCATTTGGCTGATATTGGTGGTGACAAGTGGGCGCAGTCGACCAATGTCGGCACACAGGATCTGGTCGCTGCCTTGCAGTGGGTAAAAGACAACATCGAAGAATTCGGTGGCGATCCGGATCGAGTGACTATTTTTGGCCAGTCCGGCGGCGGGGGTAAAACTTCTTCACTCATGGCTGTTCCCAGTGCTGAAGGTCTATTCCACCGGGCAATCGCGCAAAGTGGCTCTACTATCAGGGGTATGTCAGCTGATGATGCGACAGAAGCTGTTAACCGTTATTTAAGTAAATTAGATATAAAAGCGAATCAGCTAGATCGCTTACAGGCATTAACGCCACAGCAGATTCAGGGTGCATTATATGGCGATGACGAATTAAGGGGTTTCCCGATGGGACCTGTCGTGGATGGTAATTTTATTCCACGCCATCCTTGGGATCCTTCCGCTCCCGGGTATTCTGCAGATGTGCCTTTTATGGCTGGTAGTACTGAAACTGAGAATGGTTGGATAGGGCCACCACCTTATGAATTATCAGATGCTGATATGTTGAATCTTTTCAGTACAAGAATCTGTAGCGGTAATGAGCAGCAGGCCAGAGAGCTGATTTCGCTGTATCAAAGCAAATTTCCTAATAGAAGAAACAGAATGCTGTGGCTAACAGCCGAGTCTGATAATACACGACGCTGGAACGCTCAATATCTGAACCGCATGAAATATGAGCAGGGTTCTGCCAACTCCTATCTGTACCTGTTTGACTGGCATTCGCCAGTACATGATAAGCGTATGGGTTCATATCATACTCTGGAGATTCCATTTGTCTTTAACAATGTTGATGTAGCCGCATCCATGACCGGAGCTGACTCTTATCGTTATGAGTTAGCGCACGTGATGAGTGCTGCCTGGGCCGCATTTGCCAGAACAGGTGATCCTAATCACGCTGATATGCCAACCTGGGCACCATTCACACCGGAAAATTATCCGACCATGATGTTTGGTGATGAAGTCAGGGCGGTTAATGACCCTAACCGGGATCAACGTCTGGCTTTGGCAGCCTTAAGGTAAGCTTTCCCTGAATTTACGGGAGATATAATAAAAACAGTCCACGCAAGGAAGCATGGGACTGTTTTTTATTATCTAAATATTATGGAGCAAAAGCTTAATTGCCATTTAGAGAAGTATGATTAAAAAATTTATAAATATTCTTGTTGCCCCAAATAAAGTTTACGCTGAAATAAAAGATAAACCTCGCTGGTTTTTACCCTGGCTGTATATACCGCTTTACAATTCTGATGACTGGCAAGAACCCTTCCTGGAAAGAAATTTATAAGTGGTTGAGGTATAGCTGATCACTAAAAAAATCCCATGCAAACAGAAACCAAAAAAAAGCCGGATTTTAAGTCCGGCTCAAGCATCGCTCTCAGGGTTTAGCGTTTCAAATTCATCAGGCAGATTGTTCCCAGTTAATATTCTCCAGTTCTTGTTGCTGTTCTATTCCAGCCTGTTCTAGCCACCATTCTAGGTTTGGATTACTTAACAGAGTCTGAATATACCTTCTGCTTTGTTGACTCAATTCTGCACCATAAGCATTTAATGCAATTGCCATAGGGGCGATCATGCAATCTGCTATTGAGAATTTTCCAAAGAGATAGTTGCCGCCATCGCCAAAATGGGTTCGGCAACAATAGATGATGGCATCTAAACGTGCGATTTCTTTTTCGATTGCAGGAGAGGGGTTTACTTGAATGCGTAGTTGACAATTCATGGGCCAGTCTTTTTTGAAATGCTGGAAGTCAGCATGGAGTTCATTGGCTATGGACCTGGCTGCTGCTTTCTTTTTCAGATGTTGGGGCCAGGCCTGTCCTTGCAGAAATGCTTCATTGATGTACTCGCATATCGCGAGGGAGTCCCATACTTTAACGTCATCATGAATCAGTACGGGTAACTGTAAACTCGGTGAATACATCGCAATTTTTTCAATAGAATTACTTTGAAAAAGCTGAATGACGGTTTCATCATAAGGGACTTCCAGCTCATTCAGTAATAACCAGACACGCAGAGAACTGGAAGAGTAATTACGGTCACCACTTATTAATCGGGGCTTGTTCATAGTCATCTTCAGTTCTCCAGTGTTTGCTAAACGTTGATTTAATCAGCTTGTTATTCACTTAAGGTGAATAGTTCATTGTTTACAGATCGCAATTCGATATTAACCCGGCGATCGAAAAATAATGTTTCCAGTTTGTCGCTCTGTCCTATGGTTCTGCTTTCACCAAAGGCTCTGGTCTGGATATTTTCTGGTTTTACACCTAAGGCCAGAAGCGCACGTACAACAGCATCAGCCCGTTGTTCAGAAAGTCTTTGATTGGCTGTGCTGTTGCCACGAACATCGGCAAAACCGCTAACCAAAATAAGTGGATTATCGATTGTGTCTGCCACTCTGCTGAGTTCTTCAAGTGCTTCCATGTAGTGCTGTTCAACAACGGCAGAATTAGTCTGAAAGTGTAAGGACAGGGCAGTATCACTACAGCATTCAATACTGTCCTGCATGTCAGAAATTGTGTCGTTAAGACTGACACGTTGTAAGTTGGAGGCTTCAATTTCCTGCAAGGCAAGTTGGTAACGTCTTTCAAGGTCTCTCTGTTCGGCCTGCAGGGCGATCAGTTCCTGCTGACTCTGATCCAGATGGCTGGCTAGCAGTTGTTTTTCGTTTTGTTCGCTGTTAGTGCTGCTTGCAATCAAACCTAGCATGGCTGCGCCAATGGCGCCGGGAGGCCCGGCAATCAGTCCGCCGACAACGGCGCCACCAAGAAAACCGATTGCTTCATTGCGGGTTCCCTGCTGCTCCAGTTCATCCATTTCTGCCGTCGAACTGGCCATTGCCGTGTTAATTGCTGTAAACAACAGCGATGCCAGGATTAAGGGTACTATTACATTTTTATACGAATTCTTATACGCAGTTTTATGGGTCATGGGTTTCTCCTCTCAAGTTTGTGTATGACCTATTTTTCCTGACTGTGTATTTAAAGGTGAGTCTATTCCTTTTTAAGGGGAGAAAAGGGGCAGTTCACTGATCAAATATGGCAAGATTATGGCAATTAAGTCCTGCTAATCAGGCTTACTGCATTTATTGGAATCTTTCCGGTATAGTTCAGGCAAATCAAATACTTGAGGCGGGGAATTTATGAGCCGGCGAATTGCTATCGTAGAAGATGAATCATCCTTGCGTGAAAACTATACAGATGTTTTACGCAAGCAGGGTTATGAAGTGTCAGCTTATCCTAATCGCCAAAAAGCCATGGCCGCATTTGAATTGCGTTTACCTGATCTGGCGGTTATAGATATCGGGCTTGAAGATGAAATAGATGGCGGCTTCAAACTGTGTCAGGCTTTACGTTCCATGTCAGAAAGTCTGCCGATTATTTTTTTGACGGCACGTGATAATGATTTTGACACGGTTAGTGGATTGCGCATGGGGGCAGATGATTATCTGAGTAAAGATATCAGTCTGCCGCATTTGAGTGCCCGTATAGCCGCTTTGTTCAGAAGACTTGATGTGCAGGACAAGCCGACTGAACCGGAAAATCTGGTAGAAAGAGGTGACTTGTTAATGGATCTGAGTCGTTTATCGGTAAGCTGGAAAGGGCAGCCCATTACGCTGACAATCACTGAGTTCTGGATGCTGCATGCCATGGTCAAGTTTCCCGGTCATGTGAAAAGTCGTGATGCGCTGATGCAGGAATCAAAAATATTTGTCGATAACAGTACGATCACTTCGCATGTAAAACGTATCCGTAAAAAATTTATCCAGGTAGATCCTGATTTTGATTGTATTGATACAGTTTACGGCATGGGTTATCGCTGGACCTCAGAAGCCCGTGACTAAGGTGCCGTTATTGAGTTAAACCACTAAATGGCAACTTTTACAAAAAATCTATTTGGTATCAGAACAAAACTGGTTTTTGCCGCCAGTTTTTTGTTGGTTATTCCCTGGTTAGGTTATTTATATATTCTTGAGATGGAAGAATATTTGAGTCGTGCGCAGGAGCAGACTGTTTTGGGAACGGCTCGTGCACTGGCAACCGCTTTAAGTGAACGACCCGAACTGTTTAATGACAGCAGTTACAGCCGTGCGACTGCCGGTCAGGATTTATACGTTTACCCGGTTTTTTATCCCCTCGCTATAGATGATGGCAATATTCTGGACTGGCGGGATTATCAGCAGTATGAACAGCATTACCAGGAGGGAAGCAGTAGGCCTAATCAGGCAAATGAATTTACAACTTTTCGTAACCCAAGCATGGCGGGAGATCCTTTAAGTTTCCGTTTGATGCTGGGTGAATATAACCGTTCCTTATATGCCTACCTCAGAGTTGTCGATGAAAATGTTGTGCTGCGGGATCGTGACAGTCTGCGTATTGACCGTAGTGATAACTTAAGGTTGGGGCTAGTCAACAGAGAAGGTGTTTTTGAGAATTATGTCATTGCACCCTATGCCGATGAGTTTATCTATCCTTATCGTATAGATGGTGATATCAGTGACATTTCTTCCCTGAATTATGAGCCGAGAATTACCGGGCGCTGGAACCGCACGTCAGAAGGTTATGAAGTTGAATTAAGAATGCCTCTGGATATGCTGGGTGATAAGTTGGCGCTATCGGTTTATGACATAGATGATATTGTGCAGCGTGAACTGGCGGCTGTTGTTTCAACTTCTGCGGTAAACAGTGCTGAAACACTGGGTACCCTGCAACGCCCAACACCCGAAATTGATCGCATAGTTGCGGGCATGGGCTTGAGTGATTCCCGAGTGCAGGTAGTAGACAGAAGTCAGCGTATTTTATTGAGTGAAGGCGACATTCAAAGTGCCAGCGGATTAATGCTGGAAGAACTGAATCAAAATGAAAGCGGGCTTTGGTTCGAGCTTAAAAACTCCTTGCTAAGGCCTTTGTATAATCAGGTGCTTACCCAGCCTATCAATAATTTTGTTGATGAACTTTATCAACAGGGCACAGTAGAGGCGGAACATATTATTTCTGCGCTTGCCGGGGTTCCCAATACCAACTTCAGAACACTGGGAAATGGTGAAACCAGAATTCTGGAAGCGGCATTTCCGATTATGGCAAATGGCCAGGTGACAGGCGTTGTCGTGGTAGACCAGAATATGAATGGCATCCGCACCTTCCGTAACCAGGCGCTGGAAACCCTATTCGATACCATGCTGGGCGTTATGCTGCTGGCTATAACCGTCCTGTTTTTATTTGCTTCGGGTTTGTCTAACCGAATTCGCTCTTTGCGCAATCAGGCAGAACAGATTATTGATGATAGCGGACGTATCCATAACACCATCAGTCCGTCGCGCAGTAGTGATGAGATCGGCGATCTGAGTCGTTCCTTTTCTAATATTCTGGACCGGCTGACCCAATATACGCATTACCTTGAAAATATGTCCTCACGACTTTCACATGAACTAAGAACGCCGGTAACTGTAGTGCGTTCTTCACTGGAAAATCTGCGTATGGCCGGAAATGAAAAAGAAGCTGAAACCTATATTCATCGGGCAGAAGAAGGTATCGCCCGCCTCAGTCTGATACTGACGAATATGAGTGAAGCTTCTCGTATGGAGCAGATTCTGAAAAATTCTGATAAAGAAGAAGTTGATTTATCGAAAGTTATCAAAGCCTGCTGCGATAATTACAAACAGATATATCCTCATATTAAATTTAGTTTCGTCATCTCTGAAAAGCCGGTGATGGTGCTAGGCAGTGCTGACTATATTGTGCAGTTGATGGATAAACTGGTCGCCAATGCGGTTGAGTTTTCTTATGAAGATAAAGCAATACGTATTAAGTGCAGCAGTGAAGATAATGAAGCGGTGATATCAGTAGCGAATTCCGGGCCTTATCTGGCCGAAGAAATGAAAGATAGAATTTTTGATTCAATGGTTTCCGTGCGCCCAGAAAGTAAAAAAAGACAACCGCATTTGGGTATGGGGCTGCATATTGCTCGTATGATCAGTGAATACCATGGTGGCTATATTTATGCCGATAACCTGCTGGAAGAAGAAGGTGTTATCGTGGTACTAAGAATCCCACTCATTCGATGATTCAGAAGTCTTATTGACCTTATCTTTGATCTTTATCATCAATAAATACTCCCACATAGATAAAGTTTGCAGCAGGTTCAGCAGATGCGACTCATGGACGTGATTCATATAATCGAAAAAAACGATTAATAATTAAAAAATAATCAATTATATTAATTTAAAGTCAGTTGTTATAGTCTCCGTGTTGTTGAAATGAGTTGCTCTGAAAACTCGATAAAACTAACTCAATGCATATAGGCGGCATTTATTTAAAGGTGTGCATTAATATCAACCAAGGAGATACTTCATGTTTAAAAGAACGATACCAATAATGACCAGCTTGGCACTGGCGATATCAGGCGTTACAGCAAGTGCTCAGGAATCCATGCCCGACAATGAATATTGGTGGCCTAACCAGTTGAATCTGGAGCCACTGCGTCAACATTCCCCTGAATCTGATCCCCTGGGCGCTGGTTTTGATTACGCTGAAGCCTTTGCCAGCCTGGATCTGGAAGCCGTCAAGGCAGACCTGGTGGAAGTGATGACCACCTCGCAGGATTGGTGGCCGGCAGACTATGGACACTATGGTCCTTTTTTCATCCGTATGGCGTGGCACAGTGCCGGCACCTATCGTATCAGTGATGGCCGTGGTGGCTCTGATGGCGGCATGCAGCGTTTTGCTCCGCTGAACAGCTGGCCTGATAATGCTAATCTGGACAAGGCCAGAAGATTGCTGTGGCCGGTCAAGCAGAAATACGGTCGCAACATTTCCTGGGCAGACCTGATGATTCTGGCTGGTACTGTAGCAATGGAAGATATGGGGTTTGAAACCTACGGCTTTGCCGGTGGGCGCGTCGACATGTGGGAGCCCGAGATCGTAAACTGGGGGCCTGAAGCTGAATGGCTTGCTTCCAGCCGTATCGGTGATGATGGTCAGCTTAACAGGACTTTTGGAGCCACCCAGATGGGCCTGATTTACGTGAATCCTGAAGGTCCAGGTGGCAATCCGGATCCACTAGCGTCAGCCCAGCGAATTCGCCAGACTTTCGGTAACATGGCGATGACTGATGAGGAAACTCTTGCCCTGATTGCCGGCGGGCACACTTTCGGCAAGGCCCATGGCGCCTATAGACCAAGTGATTGTGTTGGTGTGGAACCTGAAGCGGCTGCAATAGAAGAGCAGGGACTCGGCTGGAACAACAGTTGTGGTACCGGCAACGGTTCCGATACTGTTACCAGCGGATTGGAAGGTGCCTGGACTGTCAGTCCGGCCCAGTGGACCCACAATTATCTGCAAAACCTCTATGCCTGGGATTGGGAACAGACCCGCAGTCCTGCTGGTGCTATCCAGTGGAAGCCGGTTGGTAACAACGGAGCTGGTATGGTGCCTGATGCACATGACCCGAATGTACGCCATGCCCCGATGATGTTTACCACCGACCTTGCCTTGCGTGAAGATCCGGGCTTCCGAGAAATCACCACCCGCTGGTTGAACAATCCTGCTGAATTCGAGGATGCATTCGCGCATGCGTGGTTCAAGCTGACCCATCGTGACCTGGGTCCCAAGTCCAGATATGTTGGCAGCCTGGTACCTGAAGGTGATCTATTGTGGCAGGACCCGATCCCAGCTGTGGATACCCCGGTCATCAACAACCGTGACATCAGCAGGCTGAAGTCTGAAATTCTTGATTCCGGACTGAGTGTGCAGCAACTGGTAAGTACGGCCTGGGCTTCGGCTTCCAGTTTCCGAGGTACGGATTTCCGTGGTGGTGCCAATGGTGCCCGCATCAGACTTGCGCCACAGAAAGACTGGGCAGCCAACAATCCGGCTGAACTGGCCAATGTGCTGTCAGTACTGGAAGGTATCCAGAATGATTTCAATGACAGATCCCGTCGCAAAGTGTCCATGGCCGACCTGATCGTGCTTGGTGGTGCCGCAGCGATTGAAAAAGCGGCTGCTGATGCAGGCTTCGATGTTGAAGTGCCATTTGTACCGGGCCGGGCCGACACAAGCCAGGAACTGACCGATGTGGAATCCTTTGCAGTACTTGAACCCAAGGCTGATGGCTTCCGTAACTATTTCAGTTCGGACAGCATGCTGTCTCCTGCGGTAGCATTGGTTGATAAAGCCGACATGCTCAACCTGACAGTGCCTGAAATGACTGTGCTGGTAGGGGGTATGCGCGCTCTTGATGCCAATGCGGATGGTTCACGCCACGGGGTGTTCACCGAGAATCCGGGCACCCTGAGCAATGACTTCTTCGTGTCCCTGATGGATATGTCCGTCGAGTGGAGCCCGTCTTCCATGGCTGGGATCTATGAAGCGAAAGATCGTGCTACTGGTGAAGTGAAATGGACCGCCACGCCGGTAGACCTGATTTTCGGCTCCAACTCGGAGCTGAGAGTGCTCGCAGAGTACTATGCACAGAATGATGCACGTGAACAGTTCGTGTCTGATTTCGTTGATGCCTGGACTAAAGTGATGACAGCGGATCGTTTTGATCTGGACTAATGCTGGCAGTCACTGAGCAGTTGGTCTTCTGCTCAAAATAAAAACAGCAGTAACAGGCTAAATCTGTTGCTGCTGTTTTTTTATGTGCAGTATTTTTTTTCTGAGATGATTCAATGGGTCATGGAATAAATCACGGCATTGGTTCCCAGACGAAATGCATCTGTTGAAGGAAGCAAAGGCATGGATCCGTTTGAATACCAGTCCCAGAAATTGGCCAGATCGTTGTTATGCCCGGCAAGGATGGCAATCTCACCATGTTGATTGAATAAACCATAATAGGTAATGGCGCCGCCCGGAACATAGTTGGCCATATCCTGGAAGTCATCAATGGGATTCACAATCTGAAATACCGGTTCTTCAATGGATAAGGGTACAAAGCTACTTTCCGGGAAGGCTCGTCTGACCTGGGAGACCATTTGTGCCCATTGCCAGGAGCCATCAAAATCATCCATCAACACAAAGCCTCCCCGCAGAATAAACTCACGCAAGTTGATCACTTCCTGTTCGCTCAATTCCATCTCACCGGGTTCCGATACATAGGCAAAAGGGTAGTCAAAAACTTCCGGTTCTCCCAACTCCACAATACGAAAGGAGGCTGCTTCAAGATTGATGCGGGTTGTACGTTCCAGGAAATCATTCAGGTGACGATCTGACTGGGGGTAATTATGAGACCACCCCATGTGTCCGATATCGCCATTGGTGCCGAAGTGCCAGCGGGCAGCAATAAATTCTGTTGCTGGCGGTTCAGGTTGATTACTGAAATTTCTGGATCGGAAAATTTGAGTATAGGCAAGAGAAGAGGCGATAATACTGAGGAATATAAATAGCAGTGCTGATGTTCTAATCATGGCTATTTTATGTCTCGATTTTATTCAGCAACACTAAATGCACTATTCCAGCATTAAGCTGTTGTAGGCTGAAGCAATAATACTATCCAACTGATTTTCGTAAGCTGCCCAATTGGAGTATTGCTGAAGTTCGTTAGTTGCCTGAATCTCCTCAAGCGTTTTTCCTTCACTGATCCCGGCAGAAACTACAAAGGCTAAATCTTCCAGCCAACGTCGAAAAGCAATTAAATCCTGTTTAGTCCCTGATGCAAAATGCGAGTTTATAAGAATATTAAAATCCAGTGCTTCAAGACTTCTGATTGACTCTATCCAGGTAGTTAGTGGTCTTTCATCAAATGAAAAATTACAGCATACCCTGTTTATCCAGACATAATCATTTGCCAATAAAACGCCATGATCAGGAAAATAAACATCGATCAAGTCATTGGTATGTCGGTTTTGTGCCCAGAGCAATACAACTCGCTTGCCACCTAGATTTAGTTCAAGCCTGTCGGAAAAGACAATATCAGGCCGGACAACACCCATGGTTAACTCTGACTGGGTGAGAAAATTGTCGCCATTGCTATCCATTGCATCAAAATTGGCAAGTGTTCCTGTTTGTGCTTCTGTCCTGGATAACAGGCCATCGCCGTCTTCATCTCGAGTATTCCCGGGTGGAGGAGCTTCTGCAATGGAAGCATCCATATTTTCTGGCATGTTTTCATGCCCGATAAAAGTTGCAGTAGAGGCAAAAGCAGAAGCGCCGCGTGTATGATCCCAGTGGTAATGGCTTTCGACCACAAAAACAACTTCCTGCTCAGGAAAGCGGGATACAAGCTGTTCTTGCAACCATTCAGCAGTAGCTGGGTTAGGCGGATCAACAATAAGGATACCCGCCTCGGTAACCAGAAAGACAAAAACTGCAGCAACACCAGGACCTGTATTAACCTGGTACAAGCCGTCACCGAGTTCTGAGATGGTTCTTTGTGGTAAGCCGCCCTGGCCAGGTGGTTGCGCATGAATATGGCAAGTGAACAGCAAAGATAGAAAAAGTGAAACAAAGTGTATGGGTTTAAAAAAAATATTCATGAGACAGTTCGTTATCAGTTTGATTGAAGAACTCTAATGCTGCCTTTTATACAATTATAAATCCATAGTGTTTTACTTAATTAAGCTAGGGGATATATTCAAAAACTTCATCGCCATGTGACAGACTGAGTCTGTTGCCGTCGGTGCTGGACTCGGTACGGCCTATAATCTGGGCGTCAATGTCAAAACCCCTGGCAATATCGATAACTGTCTGCGCCTGTTCCGGCAGGCAATACACTTCCATGCGGTGCCCCATATTAAATACCTTGTACATTTCTTTCCAGGGTGTTTCGGAGGCTGTCTGAATAGCGCTAAACACCGGAGGGGTCGGAAATAAATTATCTTTGATGAAATGAATATTGTTCGAAAATTTCATGCATTTGGTCTGGGCACCACCGGAACAGTGAATCAGACCCTGAATAAGGCCAGGATGCTGGTCGAGGATTTTATAGATGACCGGGGCATATGTGCGTGTCGGGCTCAATATGGCTTCGCCAACGCTGAAGTCTGAATCCGGTAAAGGGTCTTCCAGTCTGTAAGGGCCGCAATAAACCAGTTCGCTGGAAACATTGGCATCGAAGGACTCAGGATATTTTTCAGCATAGTAGTTGCTGAGCATGTCATGCCGGGCACTGGTGAGGCCGTTACTGCCAATACCGCTGTTGGGTTTATCCTCATAAGAGCTTTGTCCGGTTGAGGACAGGCCGACAATTGCCAGGCCGGGCTGTATCAGATCACCCGTAATAATGTCTTTTTTCTTCATGACGGCAACAGCACAGCTGTCAACAACTATGGTGCCGGTCAGATCGCCGACATCAGCGGTTTCACCACCGCCACTGTATATTTTTACGCCGAATTCACGCAGCTTGCTCAGAAAATTTTCGCTGCCCTGAATAAGCGCGCCAACGACTTCTCCGGGACAGTTCAGCGCATTGCGGTTGACCGTGTTGGAAAGCAGAATGCGGCCGTTAACACCGATACAGAGTAAATCATCCAGATTCATCACAATGGAATCCTGCGAAATACCATGAAAAACCTCAGGTTCGCCAGTTTCTTTATAACTCAGATAGGCGATGATGGATTTGGTGCCACTACCGTCGGCATGAATGACATTGCATTGTTCCGGATTCCCGGTGAGATAATCTTCTGTAATTTTACAGAAGGCATTGGCAAAAAGGCCGTGGTCAAGCTTATCAACAACATGATGCACCTCGGTTTTGTCGGAGGACACTCCTCGTGCCTGGTAGCGACCGATGCTTTCATCAGGGCTGGCTACAATATAGCCGCTGCGATCCATGGCCTGAATCAGGCCTCGAAATTCCAGTTGTCGAAATGCTTTAACGACAGTATTTGCCGCCAGACTGTGATTTTCAGCCAGGCTGCGTATACTTGGCAACCTGTCACCAGGCTGGAGCTCCTGCGTGTTAATCTTGAAATGAATCTGGTCAATTACCTGTTGAAAGATTGGTGTGGAGAGGGAATTATCAAGGTCAAGTTGCATAAACAGCCCAAATAGTTGGAAAAAAACAGGATTTATCTGTATCACATGAATGATACAGATACTTGAGGTCTGACTCAATGAAAATAGCGTTGGAATTTAATGACACGTCTGACCCGGAATACATAAGTAGGATTAAAGAGCTGACCGGGCTGCCGGAATTGGGTAGCACAGCAACTGCTAATGATTTTACACACAGTCTGTGTCTGGATGATTCAGGTTTATCTCTCAGGCGTCTGCATCTGACGGCAGGAGAAACTCATCGACAACCAACACGCGTGGATTTTACAGACGCGGCTTTGCATTATCGGCTTGGTAATTCCGGCAAGCAGCAGGGGCTTGCCAAGGCTGTGGGGCTGAATAAGCATAAACCCATGCATGTGCTGGATGCGACAGTCGGTCTGGGTCGTGATGCCTTTATTCTCGCCAGCATGGGTTGCCAACTCACTATGCTGGAGCAATCAACTATTGTTTACAGTCTGCTTGCTGATGGTTTGCTTAGGGCAGAGGCGCTTGGCGATGAAGAGTTACAGAGAATTATTAAAAATATGTCGTTACAGCAGGTCAAGGCGCAAGGCTGGTTTACAGAAATCATGCAGAACAAACAACCCAGACCGGATGTTATTTACCTGGACCCGATGTTTCCGCCACGCAGTAAAACGGCCAGCGTAAAAAAAGACATTGGTTTACTGCAGGAAATTCTGGGGTTTGATGAAGATTGCGAAACGCTGGTCGAGCTTGCTAAAAACTGTGCCAGGCACCGTGTTGTTGTTAAGAAGCCTGGCAAGAAGCCGGGTAAGAAAATGGGCGTTGAAAAAAATAAACCCAGCTTTGTTGTACCAGGTAAAACGGCACACTTTGAAGTATTTGTCTGATACTGCTAGAGCAGAATTTCCTGCAGAATTTTTTCGTACATCAAGGCTAACTGGTCGAGGTCTTCTACAGAGACGTGCTCATTGTTTTTATGAATGCTGGCGTTTATTGGCCCAAGCTCAACGACCTGCGCACCTGTTGGCGCGATAAAACGCCCATCGCTGGTGCCGCCGCCGGTGGATAATACACAATCTGATCCGTTGACAGCTTTTATGCTTTTCACAACAGCGTTGGTCAGAATGCCTTCTTCTGTAATAAAAGGATTGCCGGACAGTTGCCATTCCAGTTCATAGTTTTCATAGTAATGATTGAACAGTGTTTCGGTTTGTGCCATCAGTTCTTCCGCCGTGACTTCTGTGGAAAAACGGAAGTTAAAAAGCAAAGACATTTCTGCAGGAATTACATTATTGGTGCCTTGCCCCGCATGAATATTTGAAATCTGAAAACTGGTAGCAGGGAAATAGTCATTACCCTGATCCCATTCAATCTGACTTAATTCGGTTAATGCGGGCAGAAAGACATGCACAGGATTCAATGCCAGGTCAGGATAGGCCACATGGCCTTCTTTACCGATTACTGTCAGTTTGCCGTTTAAAGAGCCACGGCGGCCATTTCTGATGGTGTCTCCGAGGACTTTATTGCTGGATGGTTCGCCTACCACGCAGTATTCAATCTGTTCATTTCTGTCTTGCAGTGTCTCGATAACTTTCACCGTGCCGTTGATGGCTGCACTTTCTTCATCACTGGTAATCAGGAAGGCAATTGAGCCGGGATGCTCCGGATGTTCTGCCAGAAAATTTTCACAGGCAGTAATCATGGCAGCCAGGCTGCCTTTCATATCGGCACTGCCACGTCCATAAAGCAAGCCGTCTTTGATTTCCGGCGTGAAAGGATCGGAATCCCAGTCTGCACTTTTGCCGGCTGGGACGACATCAGTATGCCCGGCAAAACAGAATAAGGGGCTGCTTGATCCACGACGGGCCCATAAATTTTTTACATCAGCAAAAGGCATTGCTTCAATGTGGAAGCCCATTTTTGCAAGGCGCGCAGCTAGAATTTCCTGGCAGCCATGATCGTCCGGACTGATGGAAGGGTGGGAAATTAATTCACTGCATAAATCTATCGTGGATGACATGGCTTTTTAATTGTGTGAGTGCAACTCTGCATTCAATTCGATGCTGCTTCGATTACTCAGGCATTCAACTGCTCCCGAGGTGGAATTTCGGCGGAATAAGAGATGATCTTTACCACTGAGTTCAAGTGCTTTGATTATTTCAACTGGCTTATTTTCTTTATCCAGCACAGTTACTTTGGTACCGGCAGTCACATAAAGCCCGGCTTCTACCGTGCAGTTGTTGCCCAGTGAAATACCGATACCGGCATTGGCACCTATCAGGCAGTTTTCGCCAACACTAATCACTTCTTTGTTGCCGCCGGATAATGTTCCCAGAATGCTGCAGCCACCACCAAGGTCACTGCCTTTACCAACAAAGACACCGGCACTGATTCGGCCTTCAATCATGGCTTCCCCGGCAGTTCCTGCATTAAAATTAACAAAGCCTTCGTGCATGATCGTAGTGCCTTCTCCCAGATAAGCGCCCAACCTGACCCGGGCAGTATCAGCAATACGCACACCGCTAGGGACAACATAGTCAGTCATTTTTGGAAACTTATCGACTGAATTAACAGACAGGTTACGGCCTTGGAGACGAGCCTGCAGTTGCCGTTGAGACAACTCATTAATAGCAATGGCGCCATCGCTGGTCCAAGCTACATTAGGCAGAAGACCAAACATGCCGTCCAGATTCACAGCGTGTGGCTTGACCAGACGGTGGGAAAGCAAATGTAGTTTGAGATAAACCTCAGCCACGGATGCCGGTTTGCCGTCACTTTCCAGTAAGCATAAGACTAGCGCTTTCTTGCTGAGCACCAGTTGGGAAAGCAAGTCGATCATGGGCTGATTCTGGCTTGCACCAAAATTATCCAGCATCTGGTTCACATGGCTGCTGTCCAGTTCAAAAACTTGATTGCCCCCTGCGTAGTCAACTACTGAAAAAATAGCCTGAGTAAGTTCTGAATCGGGGCTAAGCTGGGGGGCAGGGTAGAATACTTCCAGCAGGTTTCCTGCTGAATCTTTACTACCGATACCAAAAGCAAGGCTGTATAAGGTCATTGTTTATCCGCATCCATAAAAAAACTGGCGGCATTATAACAGGCTTTCGTACTCGCTTTGATTAAATCCGAGCATGAGATTTTTACCTGTATCAAGTAGAGGGCGTTTGATCATGGAAGGGTGTTCCTGCATCAACAGGATTGCACTGTCTTTAGTGATATTGGCTTTTGTTTTTTCATCTAGTTTGCGCCAGGTTGTGCCGCGACGGTTCAATACATTTTCATAGCCCAGGGAGTCGCACCATTTTGCAAGCAGATCTTTGGTGATACCCCTTTTTTTATAATCATGGAATTCATAGCTGATGTTATTGCTGTCAAGGAAAGTGCGGGCTTTTTTAATAGTGTCACAATTGGGGATGCCGTACATGATCATGATTTTAGAGAGTTCTCAGGCTGCGTTTAAAGTGGCGTCCAGTTTCTGTTTTATCAGATTTTGTAATTCTTCGGATACTTTTTTACTGGTGATAGGCTTATTGTTTTTGTTGGTGATAAAGAAAATATCTTCAACGTTCTCACCAAGCGTTGTAATTTTTGCGTCATGCAGAATGATATTTTTATCAACAAAAATGTCCGCAACTTTTGCCAGCAGGCCGGGTCGGTCGGGACAAAGTACTTCAAGTATGCTGTAAGGAAAATTTTCAGGATTAGTCAGGCTGGTTTCAGTGGCATGGATGAAGTGGCGCAGTTGTCTTGAAGTATGGCGTTTGGCTTTAGCTGGTTTCTCAACCGGCAATGAATAATCTTTAAGTAAGTTGGTTATTTCCGCCATTCTGGGTGAATTCTTTTTAATCAAGGTGCCGTTGGTTTCCAGCACCATGAAGGTAAACAGGGTTTTGTTGGACGCTGTACTGAACAGCCTGGCATTTTGGATATTTAAATTTAATCTATCAAAGGCGTTAGCAATGTTGGCAAATAAAAAATGCGTGTTTCCAGTATAGATAAAAACCTGCGTGGCACCTTCGGACTGATATTCAGTACTGTTTTTTATAAGAATCAATGGTTCATCGGAATCCTGATGTTTGGCTATGGCCAGGGTTTGCCAGGCTATATCTTCAGGGCTTTCTCTGAGGAAATAATCTTCACTCGGTTTATCCCATATGGCTAATGCTTGCTTCCTGCTTATATTTTTTTCATCCAGTATTGCCAGTGCCTGATTCTGGTTTTCTTTGATACGTGAGCTTTTGCCAACAATTTTTTCCAGACCAAGACTCAATGCACGCTTGCTTGCTTGATAAAGCTCTCTCAATAAAGAGGCTCGCCAGGAATTCCAGAGTTTGGGGTTGGTGGCATTAATGTCTGTGACTGTTAAGGTATACAAATAATCCAGCCGGGTCTGGTCTCCGACGGCAAGGGCAAAACTTTTCACAACGTCAGGATCCTGTATATCCTGTCGTTGGGCAATACTGGACATAAGCAAATGATTCTTTACCAGCCAACCAACCAGTGCGGTATCCCATTTGCCGAGGTGATGACGCAGACAAAAAGCTTCTGCATCTTTTACGCCGAGCTCGGAATGATCGCCACCGCGTCCTTTGGCAATGTCATGGTACAAGCCGGCAATGTAAAGCAATTCAACTTTAGGCAAGGTTTTTATCACTCTTGCTGCCAGTGGATATTTTTCTTCAGCTTCGGGATGATGCAGGCGACGCATGTTTTCCACTACCTGCAAGGTGTGATCATCGACTGAATAAATATGAAACAGGTCATGCTGCATTTGGCCGATAATATTGCCAAATTCAGGCAGATAAGCGCCGAGGATTCCATAGCGCTTCATTTGTCTGAGGCGTGCAACCATCTTATAGGGTGAACGTAACAATTCCATAAATAAAGTTGTGTTACGAATATCTTTTCTGAAATTGCTATCAATCAGTTGTCTGGAGTTTCTGATCAAACGGATGGTGGAAGCTCTAATGCCTTCTATTTTTTCATCCTGGGCAAACAACACAAAAACCTCTATAAGCGCAAAGGGTGTTTGTTTGAAAATTCTGGAGTGTACGGCTTCAATATAATTATTATGTATCTGAAAGCGAGCGTTTAAAGTCAGGATTTTTGCTTTCTCTTTGGAGCGAATAATTTCTTCATCAAAAAGCTGTAAAAGTACATCATTTAATTCACGCAAAGTCTGTACGTTGCGATAATATTCTTTCATCAACTTTTCTATACCAAGACTGTTTTTGTCATCCTTATAAGAAAATATTTCTGCAAGTTGACGCTGATGCTCAAACAACAAGCGATCTTCTTTACGCTGTGACAGCATGTGCAGGCCGTAGCGCAGAGACCAGAGAAAATTCCTGCCTTTGATTAAGTCCTGGTACTCATTTTTTTGCAGGAAACCGCGTTCCACAAGTTCCTGAAAATCCGAAGCACCGAAATAGCGTTTTGATATCCAGCCAATGGTTTGTATATCACGCAAACCTCCTGGAGCTACCTTCAGGTTGGGCTCAAGCGCATATTCAATATCGTCATATTTTTGGTGGCGGGAGACCTGCTCATTGCGTTTTGCGGTAAAAAATCTTTTTTCTTCCCAGATTTTTTTCTTGCTGACTTCAAGTATCAGTTTCTTGTGTAATTCAGGGTTGCCATAAACGGTACGAGACTCCATTAATGCGGTCGCAATGGTGATATCGTTGGCAGCCAACTTTTTGTTTTCGGTTATGGTGCGAACACTTTGACCAATTTCCAGATTAATGTCCCAGAGAAAAGTAAGAAAGTTTTCGATATTGGCTTTGTATTTTTTTTGATTGTTTTTGGCCAGCAGTATCTGGATATCGATATCAGAATATGGATGTAATTCACCACGTCCATAGCCGCCAACAGCCAACAGACTGATGTCCTGGTCATCACTCCAGTCATACTGCTGCCATGCGGCAATCAGAATCTGATCAATGAAGTGAGTCAGGTCAGTGATGATGTCTTCAATATTGGCTTTTGCTTTAAAACGGTCGTCAAGTAAGGCTCGGGTTTCCGTAATTGCCTGCCGAAAACAGTTAATTGCTGAATCTGCTGAATTTAAACGCCGCTTAAAGGCTTTAGGGTCGAATATTTTGGAATCTGATTTTGCCATAAGCTCCTAAAAGCTTTCTTCAGTACGTTTGGTCAAGACTTCGCAGCCATCATCAAGTACTGCCAGTGTGTGCTCCCATTGAGCTGAGAGGCGGCGGTCTTTAGTAGTCACGGTCCAGCCATCTTTTTTGGATAGGCGAGTATAGCGTGACCCGGCATTAATCATGGGTTCGATAGTGAAAGTCATGCCTTTTTGCAGTTCCAGCCCGGTATTGGGTTTGCCGTAATGTAAAACCTGCGGTTCTTCATGAAAAATACGTCCAATACCATGCCCGCAATATTCTCTGACTACCGAGTAATGCCTGTTTTCAGCATATTGCTGAATAGCATGGCCAATATCTCCCAAACGCACACCTGGTTTAACCATATCAATTGCAAGATACAGGGCCTCTTGCGTAGTTTTGACCAGGCGCTGGGCATGTGGGGGAACTTCGCCTATTAGAAACATTTTGCTGGTATCGCCATGAAAGCCGTTTTTTATGACAGTAATGTCAATATTGATGATATCGCCGTCTTTCAGCGTTTTACTGTCAGCAGGGATTCCGTGGCAAATGACATGGTTGACTGACGTGCAAATTGATTTTGGAAAACCGTTGTAATTTAAGGGTGCAGGGATAGCATCCTGGACATTAACGATGTAGTCATGACAGATGCGATCAAGCTCACCGGTACTGACACCGGCATGAACATGAGGTTCTATCATTTCCAGAACTTCAGCAGCCAGGCGGCCTGATTCACGCATCAGAGCGATTTCTTCTGGAGTTTTGATCGTTACAGCCATAAAACTGGTGGAGGAGTGCGCAAAAGAGGGTGATTTTAGTGCATCTCTACCGTTAAAGTATAGGACAGTTAGGGAAGTATTAGCGCTTTAAGTTATTTAAGCTTTATGGTATAAAGCCGCACGTTTCATGGGCTTAAGCTCATAAAACCAGTAAAAAATGTAAGAAAATGAAAAATGCATGAAAGGACAGGCGCTCTAGTCTAACCTTTCAATATTAAAAACTAACGTCACACATATACCGACACATCTTCCCGGGTGCTAAACGGATCAAACCGAATAGTTGGGATCATGGGGTATATGGAGGCTTAACCCAAAGGAAAAATTATGAGTACTGCAAGCATGAAAGAGATGCTGAAGGCTGGTGTGCACTTCGGTCATCAATGTCGTTACTGGAATCCGAAAATGGAACCCTATATTTTCGGAGCCCGCAATAAAATTCATATCATCAATCTTGAACATACGGTTCCTGCCTTTAATGAAGCGCTGACACGCATCAAACAAATGGCGGAACGTCGTCAGAAAGTATTATTTGTCGGCACTAAAAGAGCTGCCAGTAAGATTATTAAGGAAGAGGCCAGTCGTGCCGGTATGCCTTATGTCGATCAGCGCTGGCTTGGCGGCATGCTAACGAATTACAAAACTATCCGGGCTTCGGTAAAACGTCTGAAAGATCTGGAAACACAGGCTTCCGATGGCACATTTGATAAATTAACCAAAAAAGAAGCCCTGATGCGCAGGAGGGATCTCGAGAAACTGGACAAAGGTATTGGTGGAATTAAGGACATGGGCGGATTGCCTGATGCCCTGTTTGTTGTTGATGTAGACCATGAGCGTATTGCTGTGACTGAAGCCAACAAAATTGGAATTCCTGTTATTGGAATCGTTGACACCAATAGTGACCCGGATGGTGTAGATATCATCATTCCAGGTAATGATGATGCGATTCGTGCCATACAGCTTTATGTTACTTCTGTTGCAAACGCCTGTATTGAAGGGCGTGGTGACTCAGAAATAGAAGCAGCGGCCAAAAACGAATTCGTAGAAGAAATTGATTCCACTGAAGCCGAAGCTGGGCCAAAAGTTACCGTTAAGGCTAAGGCTAAAGCCAAAACTGCCTTGCCTGCTGAGTCAGCTGAATCTGATACAAGTGCAGATGTAGCTGTACAAGAGGAAGTGGCTGCTGCAGAGACAGAAGCGCAAAGCGCTGATGCACCAGAAGCTGAACCTAAAGCCAAGGCAAAAGCAAAGGCAGCCCCTAAAACCAAAGCCAAGGCTAAAGCAAAAAGCAAGGCAAAGGCTGAGCCTAAAGCCAAGGCCAAGGCTAAAGCTGCGCCTAAAGCAAAAGCTAAAGCCAAGGCTAAAGCTGCTCCTAAAGCGAAAGCTGAAGGAAGCGCAGAAGACGACGCTTAAAATTTTTATAGGGCTTAATCCGGACGGATATTACGAGCCTGTTTGATCCAACGCTTAAACTTTTTCCATTCCCTGTAATCTAAGGCAGGAATGGAAAAAGATGAGGCAAAGACACATAAAATGTAGTAGAGGAGCCGAAAAGATGGCCAACATTACAGCAGCATTAGTAAAAGAATTACGTGAAAGAACCAGCCTGGGCATGATGGAGTGTAAAAATGCTTTGGTGGAAGCGGATGGCGATATTGATCAAGCCATTGAGTTATTGAGAAAGGCAAGTGGCATGAAGGCAGCGAAGAAAGCTGGCCGCACTGCTGCTGAAGGTGTGGTTCTGGTAAAAATTGCCAGCGATAACAGTGCCGGCGTTATGGTTGAAGTCAACAGTGAGACTGACTTTGCTGCCAAAGAACAGAACTTCACCAATTTTGCCAAACAGGTATTGGACGCTGTTTTTGAAAGCAAAGAATCTGATGTCAGTAAACTGATGGAAGGTGATCTGGAGGAAGCCAGATTGGGCCTGGTGCAGAAAATTGGTGAGAACATTACCGTAAGACGCGCCGCTGTAATTGCTGAAGAGGGTCTTACTGTCGGCTCTTATGTGCATTCCAATAATAAAATTGCGGTTTTAGTCAGTTTGCGTGGAGGCGATGAGGAATTAGCCAAAGACGTTGCGATGCATGTTGCCGCTGTAAACCCAATGGTTGTGAATGCCGAAGAAGTCCCAGCTGATGTATTAAGTAAAGAGAGTGAAATTTATACAGCGCAGGCGGCAGAAAGTGGTAAACCGGCCGATATCGTGGAGAAAATGGTTAGTGGGCGCTTGAGGAAGTTTATAGAAGAGGTCACGCTAACCGAGCAGGCTTTTGTCAGAGACCCGGATATAAAAGTCGGCAAACTGGTTAAGGATGGCAATGCTGAGATTGTTAGCTTCATCCGTTATGAAGTTGGTGAAGGTA